>ERZ779843.3486-NODE-3486-length-13209-cov-5.213167_pt1 | contig 13209 bp, 6 predicted proteins | sample MGYA00511560_ERZ779843 | MGnify/ENA primary metagenome ERZ779843 (study PRJEB29588, sample SAMEA2158062) | human gut metagenome | biome: human gut; feature: human-associated habitat; material: faeces | place: Denmark | collected 2008/2010 ... | reverse complement strand
GAACTTCTTTTTTCCATTCGTCCAATCTATTTTTTAGTCCTAATAACTTCATTTGACTTAAATCTGTATTTTCACAAAGTAATCTCGATAAACTAATATTATCAAAAATCAACCAAACCGCAATAGTGTTAATCTCTGGCATAGTTTTCAACTCTCCTGTTCTATATAATCTAAAAGAATCTAAAGATTGGTTAACAACATAATTTAATTTGGAAGAAGCATGCCCTAATTTTACAGCAAACATAGTCTTATCTTTATACAAGTCCATCATTTCTAGCTTTTCACCACTAGCTAAAACTGTATTTGTCCTGTCATAATTTTTAAAACCATACTTCTCTTCCATAATGTTATTAAACACACGTTCCTTATAATATTTTTTTTCTATTTTTTCATTGAACTTTTCATCCGTTAAATTTATATAGCTTTCGTCATTTCGTTCTTCTTTTTTTTCTTATTTCGATAATTATTGAATTGACTGGAACTAAAATCATAATCCGAAATATACTTAACTTCTAAATCCTTCATCGAATCATTTAGATATGCAACATAATCATCATTATAGTGATACCATTCACCCTTGATCAAAATACATTTTCTTTCATCATCTGTGTAATCGATTATTTTCTTCATATAATTCGAAAAATGTGTATCTTCCTTATCAACTTGAACTTTTATTTTAAAGAAATCGTTTTCCAAATCAATATTGTTTTCAGTTATAAATCGTTCTACACAATCTCTATTTAAATCTGAAACTGTCATTTCAAATCCATTTAATTTTAAAGTATATAACGAATCATTATCATTAAACACCTCTGTTACACCAATAATATCTAATTCCGAAACATTTATACAATCCAAGTTGTCATTAATCTCATGCAATAATCTTTGGTCTAATTCATTAATCACATCTTTATTGGTAACTTTAGCAAAAACCGGAATCTTCTGAATTTCATGATTATGTTTTATTGTATGTTCTACATATTCAATAAATTTAACCATTTCAATAAAATTATTTTCAAGCATCTTTGTTTTTATAGAATGACCTATCTCAACAGTCACCTCAGGCTTTTCACCATAATAATCAATTAATGTTTTAGCTTTAATCTTTGCGTATGCCTCTCCACTATCAAAGGCAATTTCAGAATAATTTAGATATACATTAACTGTTTTATTTTTTCTAGAATTAGGGGAAGTCAACGTCGTTGTTTTCACTTGTTTAAACTTAATTCTTCTTGCAAAATTAAACGCAAACTCAGTATCACAATATTTATCCACACTAAAATAAGCCGCTCCATAAGTACTTATATATAAATTTTCACGTGTTTCAGGTTCAATTACAACAATCGCTTTTAATGACGCAGGCTGATCCAGTACTTCTTTAGGATTCTTTAAAATCCATATCCAATCCGGATCTTTTTTCTTTTTATCTTTACCATCTATATAAACAGAAATTCTATATTTCAAATCACTTTGCTTAGAAATTACCTCAGCATTATTTTAATTATCAAATTTATAGTTTAGATTCTTTAAAAAGTCTTCTTTTTTCTTATTATCAATTTTGTATAGATTAATATTACTCATGCATTGCACCTCCTGTATCTATAACATTTATTTCGATACATCTATTATAAACCATTCTAACCATCTAAGCGTAAAAACCAATTAAAAACGAATACGATTAGTTTTAAAATTTTTAACAATTATAATAAAATTGAATTGCTATGGCATAAAAATCATTAATACAAAAGCATCCTGTCATTTACTCATATACAAAAAAAACCATTGAAATTAAATCAACGGTCAAATAGATTATTCTTTTGGTTTTGCATCCTTTAAAAAGCTTAGTGCAATCATTACAATAACAATACCAATTGGGAAGGCTGCAATAATACTCACACTTTGAAGATTGTTCATAGAACTTTGTGCAAACAACAATGCGATTGGAAGTAGAATTAATAGGATACACCACATCAATTGTATAATCCGATTTGGTTGTGTATCTTCTTCTAATTTGTGATAGCAATAGCAAGAAGCTGTTAGTGCGATAGAATCAAATGAAGTGGCATAGAAGGCAATCATTGTAAGTAAAACTACAATCATAACGACTGGTGCACAAGGTAGTGTTTTAATAATATTGACAATCATGCCGTATAAGTCACCGTTTTGTGCATATTGCGTCATAAAATCGGCCATACCATGCATTTGTAGTCCCATTGAATAGTTACCTAATACAATAAAACTAATTAATGTAGAGCCAACACCAAATACATATCCACCTAGAATTGTTTGTCTTACAGTTCTTCCTCTAGAAATACTTCCAATAAAGAATGGAGCTGCAACACACCATACCATCCAATATGCCCAATAATAAATTGTCCAGTTTTGTGGGAAGTTTGTTGAGCGTAATGGATCTGTAAATGTACATAATCCAATAAAGTTTTCAACCATTGTACCCAAAGAAGTCAATCCAGATTCAATAATATAACGGGTCTGTCCGCCGAATAATAAGACAAAGGCTAATAGTCCAAAGAAAAGATAGATACATAGGTTTGCCAAACGACTAATTCCCTTAAATCCATGTAATAATGAATATGTATACACAATACAAGTAATGATTAAAATTACAATATTGATAGCTGTACGACTAATTGTTAAATGAAATAGATTTTGAATAATTGTAGCCATTAATGGTGTCGCAACACTAAATGTTGTGGCAGTTCCTGCAAGAAGTGCAAATACGGCTAATAAGTCAATGATTCTTCCTGGCCATTTGTCTGTATATTTTCCAAGAATTGGTCGACATGCCTCAGAATACTTTTGACGATTTCTTTTACGAACATGTAGCATAAACCCAAAGGCTACGGCTAATACTAAATAAAAACTCCATGGAATCAAACTCCAGTGAAATAACGGATATACTCCAGCCCATTCTTGAATTGAACCCATTTCTTTAATATGTGGATCCGATGCATACATCACCCATTCAGAAAATGAATAAAAAAGAATGTCTGCTGCCAATCCACAAGTAAACATCATAGATCCCCAAGCAAAGAATGAATATTTTGGCTTTTCGCCTTTATTTCCTAAAACAATATCTCCATATTTAGAAAAGGCAATATAGATGGATAGAATAAAAATGCCTAGTCCAATAACTAAATAGTAACTTCCAAATGTATCTCCAAAGAAGAATCGAATTTGACTTAATACAACATTCGACTGTTCTGGAGCAATAAAGAATACAACACACAATGCAACAATAATACTTAATGGTAATAATGTAATCATCCAATCAATTTTATTTTTCATTTTGAACTCCTTTCAAATATCTACTATATGAATGATCCACCTGAACTAATTCATCCAATCCGTCAATTTCTACAACATCACTCGCCTTCATGGGCATAACACCCAATTGGTAGTGATCTGGATGGCAGAACATTACCACATCATCCCAATAGATTTGTCGATTTTGCTTCACATCAAATTCTTCTTCCAAATCCTTTTTCAATTGTTGACCATCTTCCGTATTCCATCTAGAAATACTACAAAGCTGCCAACCCTTTGATCCACCCGTACGACTACAAGAAGTCACAATCCCATTCTCTACTTGTTGAAGCCATTCATCTGTTCCATTTTCAACATAAACACTATTATATCCCGAACGATCAAACTCTGGTTTCAAAATATCGGTATTAAAAATCATTTGATCCCCATCTAATATAATTGTGTTATTCAAATGTTCTCTTGCGACATACAAAGAAGAAATGTTATTGCATGTATCATAATATGGATTTTCAATAACTTTTAAACCTTCATACTCCTTCTCCAAATCATAAAACTGTTCTTTTAAATATCCTACAACCACATAGATTTCATAAATTCCATTCTCATGTAAACCACGAATCACGGTATCAATCATTCGCGTACCATTTACTTTGACTAATGGCTTTGGCGTTTCTAAAGTTAATGGACTCATTCGAGAACCAAATCCAGCCGCCATAATAATCGCTCTTTCTACTTTGTACATAACTTCATTCCTCTTTCTTCTAACGCTTCTTTTACAATACGATAGTATTCTTTGGCATAACGATATTGTTTTAATGAATATTCCCCAAATTCAACACCTAGATTACGCTTGTATTCACACCAATTGCTCCACAATAAGCCACAGATGGCAATATAGGCATAAATCTTAATACGAACTAAATCCTTACATTGACCATCAAAATATGCATCAATTAATTTTTCTACATCTTCTCTATCATATAGTGAATAAATCGCAAACATCGCAATATCAATATGCTGATCTTGCATACCGGCATATTCCCAATCAATTAAATACAGTTCATCATCAGAGAATAAGAAATTATCAGGAACTGAATCAATATGAGATAGACCCCATTCTTTTGGTTGTACATCCACAAATTCTTTTAATTCATAAATATGAGCTTTTGTAGCTTTATAATCCCGATAAATACTTGGCGTACCTTGCCAATATGACTCATACTTCTCTAATTCATCAAATACTTCAAACGTATGATTTACAACAAGTTTCTTATTGTGGAAACTACGAAGTTTATTCATACACTTTGATACATCACTAAAATCCGTTGAATCACATGCATGCGCATCATGAATATATTCCGTAATCTTATATCCATTTTCTGGATTCATATAGATTACAGGATCACAAATATTTTCATCTTTAATAGCTTGATACACATCATATTCATGTTTACGATTGATCAACTTCTCTGTTCCCTCACCAGGAACACGCATAATATATCGTTTTGAATTCACTTCAAAACTAAAAGATCGGTTTGTCATTCCTTTTTTTAATGGTTGAATATTCATAATTTTTGAAATCTCACAACCAATTGTATCTTTAATAATATTCATTAGATCTGAATTTAAAATTTCATTATCCTCATCCAAATCTCTTAATTGTTCATACGTATTAATTTCATACGCATCATTAAATACATATGGAGAAACAATCATCTTATCCTTTACATATAAAACATCTTCCCAGAAACAATGTTCATACTCTCTTTGTGAAGACATACTATAGATTCGTTTAGCAACAAAACCAGCATCATCTAAAGATATGTAAGAAATACCAATCATTGTATCACCCACCTCATTTAGCTTTGTCTTAACTAGTTCATACTTTTTATTTAAACGAACCGAAGTATTATCCGTTTCTTGATTCTTAATCATATACCAAGAATAGAGTTCACAAGAGTTAAAAGGATTGATTTCACACCAAATATCACAAGGAATAATATAAGTATTAATTAAATCCGACCCAACTTTTGCCAAAGAATGCAAATTATTCTTTTTCGCATAATCCATATTACAAACCAATTTCACATTATATTCATCAATTAAGAATTCAAATTCTTCTTTCATAAAACCAACCACAACTGTAATATCATACACATTGACTTCATGAAGCTGATGAATCAATCGTTCAATTAATGTCTCACCTTTTACAGTTAATAAAGCCTTGGGCACCTCTGTGTTGATTGGTACCATTCGCATTCCTAAACCAGCAGCTAAGATGATTGCCTTTTTAGGTTTATACAAATCAATTAATTTCGTACTCTTCTCTGTCAAATTCCATTCTTCATCAATATATTTATCTTTCTGAAGAAATTGGATTGACTGATTTACTTTACCCAATGAAAAGCCACAAACTTCAGACAATTGTCTTTGACTTATCTTTCCATACTGTTTTATTTTCTTTAAAACTCGTTTATCTATAATGTTCATATAATCATCTTCTTTCTGTTACATGAACATTATAGACTACTATACATCATTATGCAACAAGAAAAGAGCAAAGTCATTTTTGACCTTGCTCCATAATCACATTGCTTATCTAGTTAAGTCCCACTTACCATCGGCATCTACATGATAGTTACCAATCCATGTATTTGTAGCCATAGCACCTGATTCATTAAAGTAATAATCTTTATCATTGATTTTCTGCCAACCAGTTACCATATATCCATTAGCATCAAAGTAATATGTTTGGCCATTGATTACTTCAAAATCATTGATTGTATAACTTCCATCTTGATGTCTGTACCAATATTTACCATTCGATACAATCCATTGGTCTGGCGTCCATAAACCATTTGAATCGACATAGTAATTACCAATCCATGTATTTGTAGCCATACTTCCATCTTGTTGTAGATAATAATTTCCTACCCATGCATCTGTAACCATAGCACCAGATTCATTGAAATAGTAATCCTTATCATTGATTTTCTGCCAACCAGTTACCATATATCCATTAGCATCAAAGTAATATGTTTGGCCATTGATTACTTCAAAATCATTGATTGTATAACTTCCATCTTGATGTCTGTACCAATATTTACCATTCGATACAATCCATTGGTCTGGCGTCCATAAACCATTTGAATCGACATAGTAATTACCAATCCATGTATTTGTAGCCATACTTCCATCTTGTTGTAGATAATAATTTCCTACCCATGCATCTGTAACCATAGCACCAGATTCATTGAAATAGTAATCCTTATCATTGATTTTCTGCCAACCAGTTACCATATATCCATTAGCATCAAAATAATATGTTTGGCCATTGATCATTTCAAAATCATTGATTGTATAGCTTCCATCCTGATGACTATACCACCATCTATTTCCAGACTGAATCCAGAATCCATTCTTTTTATTTTCTTGTTCTTGTAAATATGCATTATACGCATCGAATGCTACTTTTTCCTTTTCAGCTGCTTCATCATATGCCAATTGTGCTCTATCATAAGATTCTTGTTTTTCTGTATAGATAGTGAGTACAGCATTATAAGCCTCTTTACTTGATTCTAAATCAATCAAAGACTGTTTATATGCATTTAAATCACTTGTGATTTCAGCATATTTAGATTCAGGAATTTCTGTATCCAGTTCATTATTTTTTAAATGATCTAAAACATCTTGAAGCTTTTCTAATTCGGTTCTATCTTCACTCAAGCCAATAAATTTAGTCTGAATCCCATTTAATTTTTGATAGCAATCATGATGATAATCCAATGCCTTATCGTAATTTGATGCAGCAGTACTATAATTTGTTTTTTCCACTTCTAACTCAGCAGCTGCTTTTTTAACATCTTCATTCAAAGACAACAGATCATTATAGGTTTTAGTTACATTCGTTAAATTATCTTGAGCTAAATCTAAACTATTTTTCTTCGTATCCACAATCTTAGATTGCTCCGCCAATTCCTTCTTTAAAGTTTCAATTGTAGTACTAGTATTATTAACCTTTTGTACAATTTTATTTCTAGAATCATTTAATTGATTTATAACTACCTGTTTATTTTCTACATTTATACGAGCATTCTCTTCAGCCTTTAACAATTCAGCCTTTTTAGATTTTAAATCATTAATTGCTTGATTTTCATCTGCAATTTGTACTGACAATTCACCAGTCTTTTCAAAAGCTGCGTCTTTTAATGAAGATTTTTCAGATACTTGAGCGTTTAACTGAGTAATTTCTGTTTTCAAACCTTCAATTTTTGTTTCTAGAGCTGTTTTAGCAGAAACTTGAGCTTCATATGCTGCTTTTGCATTTTCTTCATTTTCAACTGCTGCAGTATATGTATTTTGCTTATCTGCTTTTTCTTGTTCTAATGCATTTGCTTTTTCTAAAGAAACAGATAAGTTTCCCTGTGCAGTACTATACGCTTTCTTAGCATTTTCTAAAGCTTCATATGTTGCTGTCTGTTTTGAAGCCTCATCTAATGCTTTTTGTGCATTAGCTAATTCTTCAGTAGCTGCCTTATAGTCATCAAAAATTTGTTGTAATCCACTCGCATAGCCTTTGATAGACTGTTCATATTCTTCTACAGTCATAACAATATCTCCAGTACCTTTCTTTCCGAAAGTTTGAGAATGATGGTACCATCCATCACGAATATCATCAGTTACCAATTGACCTAATCCATATCCAGTATATAAATATGTTGGGTCCATGATATTGTAATAATGTCCTAATTCATGCCATAAGCTAGGATATTTTCGATATACCTGAGCACTAGTCATATTTTCTAAACCAGGATATTTTCCAGATTCAACGGCTTTTTGGAATAATGCATATTCTTCTCCATACCATCCATCATATGGATTCCAGGCTCCTGGGCCATACGCAATGTTTTCTCCACAGTTAAATTGTCCAGTATGTCCATATTCGAAGTTGCCTTCTAATTGCTTAATATTAGTACTACTATTAAATTGTGCAAATGTCATTAACCCAATATCAATTTTTAATTCTTCTAATCCATTTTTGCGTCTCAATTCATTACAAGCTTTTAAATAATCAATTGACTCAATCATATTATTTAAACTTGTAGGGTCTGTTTTTTCTCCAAACTTAACATAATAACTATTGTTTGTAGGATTGTTAATAACTTCAGTATCAAATAAGAATAAACCCTCTTTTTCAACACCTTCCCCATATTCTAATGAAGAATAGTATCCATAAGCGCCTTGGTTCCATTTTTTAACTGCCTCTTTATAAGTATCAGTCATTCCATCAAGTTTTGCTTGAGCATTAACAACATTAGCTTTTAATGTTCCAAGTACTTCTAAGGCTTTATCATGAGCCTCTTGTGCTGCATCTAATTTTTTCTTAGCTTCATCAACAACAACTTGAAGTTTTTCACTTTCAGCCTTGTTGTCCTCAGCTGCCTTTTCAGCTTCTTTATAAGCTTCATCAGCCTTAACTTTAGCTTCTGTCTTAGCATCCAATGTCGCTTTTGCTTCAGAAATCTTACCTTCAATTGTATTTAATTCATTTTCTTTTTGTGCTTTGTCAGATTCGATAGTTGTAATATCTTCCTGTAATTTATCGATTTCCATCGCATAATTATTAACAGTTTCCATTAAACCATCAAATTCAGCCTGATATTTATCAATTAAAGCTTGTTTTTCTGCAACTTGCTCATCTGTAGTATCGTTAGCGATTGAATCCTGCAATTGTTTCAAAGTAAAACGAAGTTGCCCCATTTCCTCATCTGCAAGAGCTTTCTTCTGTTCAATAGCAGTTAATTCATCTTTTGCTGTTTGCAACAATTCCGTATTTTCTAATACAGCTTTTTCTAACTCAGCTTTTTTAGCTACAGCTGATTCATAATCAGACTTAGCTGTTTCAACAGATTTTTCTGCATCTTCAACAGCCTTCTTAGCAGCTTCTAATTCACCCTGATCAGCACTTTCTGCTTTTGCTACTGCATCATCATATGCTTTTTTTGCTTTTTCTAACTCATCTTGCGCATTCTTATATGCAGCTTCTGCTTTTTCAGACTCCTCATAAGCCTTATCTTTTTCTTCCCAAGCTTTATCTAAATCTTTTTTTGTGCTTTGAATTTCAAGAAGATTTGTTTTCATCGTATCTAACAATTCGTCACTAACAGTCTCTTCTTTATTTGAAGCATTATTTTGCGATTCATTATAAGCCAATTCTTTTGATTCATAATCAGGCTTTACAGCATCTAATTCAGCTAAAGCCTGATCCAACAAAGCTTTTTTTGTCATAAGTGCTTGATGTGCTTCAAACACTGCATCACTTAAAATTTGTTCTTGCGTCTTATCTTGTGCTACAAAAGTACTTTCCTCAGCAACATAGGATTCACAAATTTCATTTGCGAAAGCTTTTAAGCCAAGAGATTGCATACTCATGGCTGCCGCTACGATAATCATAGCTGTCTTTTTTGTTGTTAATGTTTTCATATAAACCTCACCTATATAGTTATATTCTACACCATTATAAATGTTTAAACATCCCTAAAAATAGATATATAATCATCATTTGGTCATATAACAATAAAAGGCTTAAACAATATACATTGTCTAAGCCAAAATTTACATATAAACTTTACTTTAATAACTGCTTACTATCTAGTAGCATCCCATTTTCCATCAGCACCTACATGATAATTTCCAATCCAGTCATTTTTAACCATACGACCTTCGTTATCTACATAATAATGGCCAATCCATTGATTCTGTACTGCTCGGCCATTATTGTCTGCATAATACCAATAACCATTAGATTCAATCCATTCATTTTGAGCTAATTTACCATTATTAAGTAGAATTCTACCTTGTAAGTCATTAACCCATGTAAGTCCTGTTGAGGTATAAAAACCATCTAAATAATATCCATCTATCACGACATTCTTTAGTGCTTTTCCATTTTGAATATAATACCATTGCCCATTATATGAATTCCAACCTTCATTGTATGAAACACTATTTCCTTCTAAATCATATACATATGCTTTTCCATTATAATTTAGAACGCCTGTATACATATAATAACCTGGGAATAGATACAACTTACCATCGATAGTCTTGTAGCCTTCAACTGGTTTTCCATTCTCAAAATAAGCATACCATCCTTGGTCCGATCTATGCCATCCATCATAATCTTCAAATCCGGTTCCATCTTTATTGATCCAATGGCATTCTTTTGTTTCTGAATCATACCACAATGAATTAGATGCCAAACCAGGTGCATATCCACCTATTCCGCCTTTCATCATGTTTCCAAAATAGTATGTTTGTCCATTAATTGTGAGTTTGTTTTTAGTATTAAATTCTCCTTTTTCATTAATGTAATACCATGATCCACCAAACAATTCATCCTCAATATATTCCCATGTGTTAGGAGCTAATGTTCCTAACCAAACACCATTATTATCAAATTTATTCATAGTTCCATCAACTATACAATAACGTTTTACCATATATTGATTACTGAAATAATACCATTGGTTATTAATGAACTTCCATTCATTATATGCAAGTAAGCCGGTAGTTGGATCCGCATAATACCAGTTAGTATACGTAGAATTTCCCTCACTAATCCATCCTTTTTTTATTTCACCATTGTAATCTACATAGTATTTATTTTTATCAACTATACAGTTTGTTTCCATTACACCATAGTTTACATAGTAATTTCCTACTTTACCTGTATAACGCTGAGAAGTACCATCTGAGTAGTACCATACATTATGAAAATTCTTCCATCCTGTAAATTCACCTAAATTATCTACCAACACACCATTTGTATCGAAATAATAGATGTCGTCTTGTATATCATTCAAACCATATACTAATCTAGCATTATAATTGAAATAATATTTCTTTCCATTTTCTTCATACCAAGCATTAGACTTTAATGAACCATCATCATCAATATAGTACCAAGTAAAATTATTTTGGATCCATCCTTTATCATAAATGACGTGTCCATTATTATCAGCCAAATAATATTTAGTGTATGAATAATAATCTTCAGTAATAATTTTGCTAAATACACCTGTCTGCATTTCACCATTTGTACTAAAGTAATATGTATTATTATTTAAAGTCAAAAATTCATCGAAAATAGCACTACCATTTTTGAAGTAATACCATGAATCAGTATCTAATGATTGGTACCAACCATCTGCGTGTTCAATAACGATTCCGTTTTGATCTGTAATATAGTTTTTACCTTCAAAAGTAAATGAACCATTGTATTTTTTTCCATCTGCATCAAAACAATATTTATTACCATCCACATTAATAATCTGATTTTTCACAATCTGACCATTCATAAAATAATAAGTTGAATGCTCATATTCAGCCCATCCTGTTTTTGATGAAGTGTCAACCAATGTTACATGGCCAGCTTGATCCGCATGATAAACTTTATCATCCTTTAAAAAGTCCAATGATGCTTGCATCGCATCATTTTTAAAATAATATTTATAGCCATCGATTGTAATGAAACCATCATGGAATGATAAATAATCATCACCAAAATAGTACCATTGATCATAATCCGTTTTGTACCATCCCTTTATTAAATGACCATTTGCATCTGCATAAACACTTCCATATTTAGACTCACCACTATATGAATCATTTGATACGTAAGCTATTTCATTTTGCGCCATCATACCATCATATTTAAACGCATAATATTGACCATCAATGAAACACATTCTTTGTGAAACATAACCAGAATCACCTAACTTATACTTCCATCCATTAGAAACAGATTCCCAAGTATTTGTTGTTTTTTTACCATCAGAACCTACATAATTAGAATCATCGATCCATCTATTTGTTATCATAGATCCATCTGCATCCACATAATATGTATCATCAATCCATTGATTGCTTGCTCTAGATCCATCTGCATTAAAATAGTACCAAGTATCCCATTGATGTACCCAACCAGTCTTCATATAACCATTCGAATCAAAGGCATAGTATTTACCATCGATTTCTTCATGATCTAGATATTCTGTACCATCTGAATCCATCCATCCACAATAGTAATTCCCATATGGACCATAATATCTATATCCTCCAGAGGATTGAACCCATGTGTTTCTAACAGCTTTTCCATCCTCACCATAATAACGATTATCAAACTCTTTATTTGTTTGCATTATACCTTGATTATCAAACAAATAATATTCTTCATCTATATAATATGAATTATAGCTTCCATCTTCCCAAGCCCGATAATTAGATCCATGATCATCAAAATACATCCAACCATATCCATCTACATATTGCCATTGGTTATAGATTTGTCTTCCATCTTCGCCAAAATATGCAGAACCATTAAAATAATTTTTTTGCATAACCCCATTATTATCAAAATAATAGCGACCATTTCCTTGATATAAATAACCAGTTTGTTTATAACCATATTCATCAAAATAATATGTATTACCATCTATTTCTTTAAATTGATTCTTAACTAACTCACCATTTTCATAGTATTGTTGATTATATTCATCCCAACCATTTTTTTGAGAATCATCTTGTGATACAACTGTAGTTATTTCTGTTTCACTTAAATCACTACCTTCATTCACTACAGAATCACTACCTAAATTTTCTGTGACATCACCTGATGCTTCTGTATTTTCTACAACCTCTGAATCATTTGTGATTGCATTGCCATCAATTGAAGTGTCTAAAACTTGATCTTGTACATCTACTGGATCTTGTTCTACTTCATCTGCCATAACTGGTACAACAGCTGCAGCACCACATAATGCAGAGGCTAACAATACAGCTTTTAAATCTTTCTTGTTCATTCATTACCCTGGTATATTGTAATTGACCCATCTAGCTGGTCATTTACAACATACATCTCCT
>ERZ779843.3466-NODE-3466-length-13269-cov-3.376343_pt1 | contig 13269 bp, 14 predicted proteins | sample MGYA00511560_ERZ779843 | MGnify/ENA primary metagenome ERZ779843 (study PRJEB29588, sample SAMEA2158062) | human gut metagenome | biome: human gut; feature: human-associated habitat; material: faeces | place: Denmark | collected 2008/2010 ... | reverse complement strand
TCATTCTATTTTAAATGATAAAGAAAAATCTGATGTTTTTTATGACGAGCGACCTGTTTGGATTCAAGGCGTTGATGAAAAACGTGATATTGCTAAAGTAGGATTTGTTGATAATTTTGAAGAAAAAGATGTTTATATTGAAGATTTGTATGAGAAAGATTTATTTAACTAAGACAAAAAACTAGGCAAATTAATGCCTAGTTTTTGTGTGTTTTTCATGATATCATTTGAATTATTTCAATTCCAAAAAGAGGTCTGGTTTGTTTCCTAATATCCAACTGGTACTCTACAATTCTATTTAACTTTTTTTTGAGTTCTTCAAGATCCTCTTTTGTTAAACAACAAATACCAGTAGTATACATTGGGTATTTTCCGCTTGAAAGTAGCTGTACCCTTACATTAGAGTAATCCTCATCATTTAATGGTTCTATCTTATATCCATTGATAATGTTAAGTTCCATTGCCTTCCTGGCAAGTCTAACGCGTTCCTCTGATGTAATTTCTTCTTCCACACAATAAAGTTTCATCTGAGTAGCCAAATAGTTTGCAATTATTTTTTTCTCTTCCTGCTTAGAAACGTTGTCAAATTCTTCAGATTTTACATAAATTCCATCTTTTAAAATTTCCACTGTTAACTCCACTTCAGAATTTTCTAGTTTCCGTTCTTGAATTTTGAATCCATTTCCTAATTTTTCCATTGATATCATCATAGTAATACACTCCTTTTCTCTCTACCATTGTTCACGAGTTACACAAAATATTAATTTTATATATTAACCTAAAAAATAGGATTACAAAAAAATCCAATTAGCTTTTGCTAATATTATGTAAAAAGTATACCACCATTTGTTTAAAATGTAAAGAAAAAATCACTAAAAATCAAGTCATTTCGACCTTTCTTAGTGATTTTTCTAAAAAATATTCAATATTAAAATTCAATTTTTTTTGCTATCCAAGCCTCTAAGTCATCAATTTTAACTCTAACTTGTTCCATTGTGTCTCTATCTCTAACAGTAACTGATTCATCCTCTAAAGTATCAAAATCAACAGTTACGCAATATGGAGTACCAATTTCGTCTTCTCTTCTATAGCGTTTACCAATTGAACCTGCAGCATCATAATCACACATAAATTTCTTAGCAAGTTTGCTATATACTTCTTCTGCCTTATCTGACAATTTTTTAGATAATGGAAGTACTGCAACTTTATATGGTGCTAATGCTGGATGTAAATGTAATACAACTCTTGTATCACCTTCAGCGATTTCTTCTTCATCATATGCGTTGCATAAAAATGCTAGAACAACCCTGTCTGCTCCTAATGATGGCTCAATTACATATGGTACATATTTTTCGTTTGTTTCTGGGTCTTGATATGATAAATCTTGTTTTGAATGGTTCATATGTTGTGTTAAATCATAGTCAGTTCTATCAGCAATTCCCCATAATTCTCCCCATCCAAATGGGAAAGCAAATTCTATGTCTGTTGTTGCTTTGCTATAAAATACTAATTCTTCTGGTGAATGGTCTCTTAATCTGATATTTTCTTTTTTCATTCCTAAATTGATTAAGAAGTTTTCACAATAGTCTTTCCAATATTTATGCCATTCTAAGTCTGTTCCTGGTTTGCAGAAAAATTCAAGTTCCATTTGTTCAAATTCTCTTGTTCTAAATGTAAAGTTTCCTGGTGTTATTTCGTTTCTAAATGCTTTACCTATTTGGGCAATTCCCATTGGTATTTTCTTTCTTGATGTACGTAATACATTTTTGAAATCAACAAATATTCCTTGTGCCGTTTCTGGTCTTAAATATACTGTTGATGTTGTATCTTCTGTTACTCCTTGGAATGTTTTAAACATTAAGTTGAATTTTCTTATATCTGTAAAGTTTGTTTTTCCACATGATGGACATGGTATTTTATTTTCATTTATGAAATTGATTAATTCTTCATCTGTCATTCCATCTGCTATCATGTCTTTTCCGTTTTCATGTGCCCATTCTTCTATTAATTTATCTGCTCTATGTCTTGTTTTACATTCTTTACAGTCTATTAATGGGTCTGAGAAACCTCCAACGTGTCCTGAAGCTACCCATGTTTCTGGGTTCATTAATATTGCTGCATCAAGTCCTACTATATTTGGTTGTTCTTGTATGAATTTTTTTCTCCATGCTGCTTTTACATTGTTTTTAAGTTCATTTCCTAAAGGTCCATAATCCCAAGTATTTGCTAATCCTCCATAAATTTCTGATCCAGGATATATAAATCCTCTTCCTTTGCATAGTGCAACTAATGTGTCCATTGATTTTAACATAATTATTCCTCCCTTTTTATATTATAAAACTTTTAAAAAAACTTCCGAGCCTAGCTATATATTTAGCTAGGGACGAAAGTTTAGTTCCGCGTTTCCACCCTAATTCTTAAAGTTTTGCTTTTGCATTACTTTAAGCACCTTAATTTTTATTACTCCAAAGCTCCCCATACTTATTTTATTACGAATATTTCAGCTTATTATTCGCTCTCTTTAATAAAATGTCAAGTATTTTTTCTTTTTCATTGTAATTTTCTTATTTAACTATATATTTTTATACTACAATTGTTTTTAAAAGTCAAGTTTTTTGGGCAATTTTTCTTGAAATTGATAAATATGAAAAAGAAAGAAAAGCTATAATGTGTGAAAATAGAGAATTGAAAGAAAAGTGCGAAAATATGGAAAATGATTATTTTGTTAAACTAAAAAAGAATTACGAAAAGTTATAAATACATTTGAAAAAACAGTAGATAAATTCATACATTGGGTATGTACCAAATTTTCAGTTCCTTCTGAAAAAGAATTTATTCGAGATTTTCAAATTAAAAATGCTATTTATCTTGATCTAGAAAAACAGATTGAATATGAGGAAGAATTAGAAAACGAATATGAAATGTAAATTTTACAAAAAGATGTCCCCTGTATTACCAAAGGACATCTTTTTGTAAGATTATGCTTTTTTTAGATGATAACGCTGTACATCATCTGAACACCATACTTCGAAACCAGGACCCGCATCTTCTCTCAACCCTTTACTAATAACAAGGTTGTTAAATTCGAGAAGTTCTTTCTCCAGCTGTGGATTGCTTTTAACCGCTACTCCAAAATTCCAGCCAATGAAATGATCAAGAAAGTCATTTAGAAAATACTTCTTTGCCTCAATGACTTGATCAGGCTTTACCTTATTGTTTCGAATAGCATCATCGGTAAGCACAAAACTTGCTTTGCCTGTATAGTCCGGACATACTTCATCATCAAGTCTGATAGCAAATCCAGCAGAAGCAATGAACATATCATCATCGATGTATTTGGCATACAATCTAACCATCTGCAATATAATATCACTTAAGTTAGTAATGTACTTAAACGATGATTGATTATCCATTATCATTTTGTTTTTTCCATCAAACTTACCGTACCATTCAATAGGACAAGTAGGCATTCCATCATTTGCAGGATGTAACAAGATATAATTGCCTTTTACAGCATAAACTTGGTTTACATACTTTTCATTTGAATGGAGCTTTTTACCTGTCGCTTTTGAAATATATTCGATACCATTTTCAGTAGCAACCTTCTTCGCTGTAATTTTTTGAAAATTATCATTGAATGTCTTGGTTGTAACTCCTGTTACTTTCCGTTCTTCTGTTCCTTTTGTCTCTTCAGCTTTTACTCCGAAAAGATTTGAAAAAAATTTGCTAAGCATAAAATTCCTCCTTACAATTGTTATATGAGAATTATTTATTATTTGCTATTTATATCGCATAGCTACGAATTATGTTTATATTATACCACAAAAAACTCTAAAGTACAAACGCAACAAGATTTTTAGTAATTTGAAAGGAGTTTTTAATCATGAAAAAAGAAAGAACAAACAAAAATGTAAAAATTAGAGGAAATGGAGAAGGAACAATTTATTTTAGTGAAGCTTTAAATAAATATGTTGCACAATATGTCGAACCTTCTACTGGCAAAAGAAAAACATTAACACAAAGGAAAAACGAAGAAAAAAAAGAATTTAAAGATAGATTTACTAAAGGCTCTACTTATGCTAGAGATATTGATACTTTAAAACAAATTGAAAAATGCTGCCCTGATTTCATTAATAAGTCCATACAAAATGTTTCCTTATTTGATATTCAAAAATCAAAAGAAAATATGAATAAATATGCAAAATCTGGGATAGATAGAATGTAGCGATTACTAAATAAAGCATTTTCTATTGCTTCTTCTTCTATTGGTTTAATTAGAGTATATTAGATAATGAAGAAAAAAATCATAAATATCGTAATATAGTAAAAATAGAATGGTTAACGGGAATGAGAATTGGAGAAGTTTTATCTCGTTCTGTCAATGATATAAATTCAGATAAAACAAAGTTACATATTCATAATACTCTTACTAGAGCTGAAAAAAATAATACATCTCCTCTGAATAAAAACTATCTTAAATGAAGAATTATCTAATAATATAACAAATATATATGGACTATTATTTTGGGACTTCGAAAAAAATACTTTTATAAGTGATAAAGAAATAAATGCTTAGTTAAGACGAATAAATAAAAAATATAATATAAGTAGTTATCTACAACTTTTTGGCTCTCTTGACGATTGATACAAATATCAATAAATTTATTAAAGTATATCATATTTTCTATAAAATACAATACAAATGGCAAAAATTTTACTAATAATCAAAAAAATGTTTTATACCAAAAGAGATGTCGTACAAAACAACATCTCTTTTGGTGGAGTACAAATTTATCTTTGCTTCATCCTTTTCTTTGCCCATTTCAGACTTTCAGCTGCTGTCTTCTTTTCTTCTTCACTCAGATCACGACCAAGATTAGGGCAGTAGAGAGGTTTGCAAATATCAGTACATTCGCTAGGTTTCTCAAGAGAACCTTCAATTACTCCATTAACCTCAAGACATACGGCTTTCATATCACCATCTCTGAACCAATCAAACGGATCAGGATCAGGAAGTAACCTAAAAGCACTACACTGGTCGCAATATTCACAGCCACCAATACCTTGAGTAGCGTAATCTAGTGTTCCACCACTGCCGATGGCAACAACATCAATGCCAGCTTTCTCATATTCCTTAATTTCCCGAAGATTCTTTTTGCTCAACATATGCTTTTCCTCCTTAAAATAATAATTTTACAATGGATGTTATATCAACATGTAAAACAGGATTAAAAAGAAATTAACATAAGTATTTTATCATTCTTTTATTGATTTATCAAGTCATTTTCAATATTTTGCTTAAATACAATTTATATATTTTTCAAATATTCTTCTAACTCTTATAATTTTATCTTTTTAGATAAGTTTGAAATATACACATCATTTGAATAATTGAAAACTAAAAAAGTAATACTTTTAATAATCACTTTATGTGGCTCAATATATGTAAGATTAGTTTTTTCTAATTTCCTAATGCTACCATTTATAAAAGTAGGGGTAACTTTAGTAAATTAACATATAAATTCAAGTCTCTGTTTTAGACATTCTTCAAATTGTAGTTCTTGTTTAATTATTTTCAATTTATACACCATCCTTTCATTTGGATGATTTTTATATTGTTTTTAGACAACAAAAAAATCAACCAGATTTATTTTCTGATTGATTTTTGTATATATCTGTTTTATTAGTTCGAACAGATACATCATTGGTGCGGATGAAGGGACTCGAACCCCCACGCCGTTGGCACTGGTTCCTAAGACCAGCGCGTCTACCAGTTCCGCCACATCCGCATTTCGTATTGACAATACCTATAATAGCACATTTTATATTTCATTGTCAATAGAAAAATGATAAAAAATAAAAAAATCGAAAAGTAAAATTTTATCAAAAAGTGATTGACGTATAAACATATGTTTGATACAATGAACCTAAATTCAAATAGAAGATTAGGAGATGATTAGAATGGAAGAGAAAATTTATAGTAATCAAAGTTTCGAAGATATCAAACATATTGATGAAAATGGAATCGAATTCTGGTATGCAAGAGAACTACAAAAGGTATTAGATTATAAGGAATGGAGAAAATTTGAAAATGTAATTCAAAAAGCAATAATGGCTTGCAAAAATACTGGTATTAGTGAAGTTGACCATTTTGTCGGCGCAGACAAAATGGTACAAATAGGTTCTGGAGCAGAAAGAAAACAAAAAGATTACAAACTAACACGTTATGCATGCTATTTAATAGCACAAAATGGAGATAGTAGAAAAAAAGTAATTGCATTAGCACAAACATATTTTGCAATTCAAACCAGAAAACAAGAAATTATTGAAAAAGAGTACAGTTTATTAACTGAAGACGAAAAAAGATTTTATCAAAGAAATTTAACAAGAAAAGGAAACTATTCACTTAATCAAACTGCAAAAAATGCAGGAGTTAAAAATTTTGATAAATTTCATAATTCTGGATATAAGGGATTATACAATGGAGAAACTGCAGATGATATTGCCAAAAGAAAAGGATTAAGATATAGAGAAGATATTTTAGACAATATGGGAAGTGAAGAACTTGCAGCGAATTTATTCCGTATTACGCAGACTGAATCAAAATTAAAAAGAGATAATATTTCTACAGAAAAAGAAGCAAATAAAACTCATTATAATATTGGAAAAAATATTAGAGAAGTAATTGCTAAAAATGGTGGAACTATGCCAGAAAATTTGCCAACACCTGAAAAAAGCCTAAAACAATTGGAAAAAGAAAGTAAGAAAAAATTATTGAAACAAAATGTTTAAAATAAATAAAAAATTACAAAAAAAGCAAATTTATGTTTGACATTTTTTTGTTTGTGTGATATTATGTACAAAAATGAGAAATGGAGTGAGTCAAATGCCAAGAAAAAGACCAGAATTAAATGTAAGAGAAAAAGCAATACTAAGATATATTGAAAAGCAAATAATGAATGTAGGATATCCACCATCAGTAAGAGAAATAGGAAAAGCAGTTGGATTAAGTTCAACAGCAACAGTACATGGATATTTAGCAAGACTAGAAGATAAAGGATATATTAAAAAGCAAGATAAAAAAGGAAGAACACTAAGACTATTAAAAGGAACAGATGGAGAAGCAAAAAAAACATCAACAAAAGACTTTTACACACAAAAAGAATTAGTAGAAGTACCAGTTGTTGGAAAAATTACTGCAGGAATGCCTATTTTAGCAGTTGAAAATGTAACAGATACATTCCCAATTCCAATTGACTTTGTTGGAAATTCTGACTGTTTTATGCTTACAGTTAGAGGGGAAAGTATGATAGAGGCAGGAATTTTAGATGGTGATTACATATTAGTAAGAAAACAAAGCAATGCAAATAATGGTGAAATTGTTGTTGCATTAATAGAAGATGAAGCAACTGTAAAAACATTCTATAAAGAAACAGATCACATAAGATTACAACCTGAAAACAGTACAATGGACCCAATAATAGTTCCAAATTGTGAGATTTTGGGAAAAGTATGTGGAGTATTTAGAAAAATGTAGTGATTTAATTTGTAGAAAGGGAATAATCAATTTTTGATTAATGCTTTATAAAATTGATTATACAAGATGAGATGATAAAAAGAGTAATATTTGATATAGATAATACACTAATACATTGGAAAAATGAATATTATAACGAAATATTTGAAGTGTTAAAAGAATTAAATACAGAATGTTCAAATGAAGATTTTAATAAAATTAAACAAGCCTTTGGAGAATATGAAAATGTATATTATTCATTCAATAAAGAAAATATGATAAATTATATAAATGAATATACAGGGAAAAAATATCCTAAAGAATTTATGGATAAAATTATTGAAAAATGGGCAAATTGCGTACCCGACAAAATAGAGGATTCAATTTTAGCAACACTTGAAGAATTGAGCAAGAAATATGAAATGGTTTGTTTAACAGATTGGTATAAAGAACAACAAATTAAAAGATTGAAAAAAACAAATATTTTAAAATATTTTCAAGATGTATATGTTGCAGAAAATACAAAAAGAAAACCATTTAAAGAAGCGTTTATGCAAGCAATTGGGAAAAATAAACCAGAAGAATGTATAATGATAGGAGATAGTTTTGAAAGGGATATAGAAGGAGCATTAAAAGCGGGTCTTCAAGCAATTTATTATAATCCAAAAGAAACTGAGAAGATTAATAAAAGTTCATATTGTGAATTAGAAACTGAAGAAGGACAAAAACAAATTAAATATTATACTGTATCTAAAATAGATGAGATTTTGAATATTTTATAAAGCAGTAATCTATATTTATAATTAATGTTCACAAAGAATTCACAAAAAAGATACAATAAAAATATTGACAAATGACACTGTGTCACTTATAATAATGACACAGTGTCATTTTATTTTTTGAAATAATTTATACAGACATGAACAAAAAAATAGTTTGTCACTATAAGAGAAAAAGACAATAGTAAAAAATGATAATAAAAGGCGGTGAGAATATGCCAAAAGAAACATTTGTAAAGTTGCCAGAAGAAAAAAAAGACAAAATAATAAAAGCAGCAAAAAAAGAATTTGCACGAGTACCATTTGAACAGACATCAATAAAAAATATAGTAGAAGATGCAGACATTGCAAGAGGAAGTTTTTATCAATATTTTGAGAGTAAAGAGGATTTATTACGGGTATATTTTAAATATACATTTTAAAGAAATGAATGCACAAATGCAGGAAAAAGTAATAAAATCTAAAGGTGACATATTTAAAATTTTTATATCAATGTATGACTGTGTAGATAATAACCTGATAAAAAACGAAGATATGGAATTTTACAGAAAAATATTTGGAAATTTAAAAACAAGTGATGATGGTAAAATATTCAAAAAATTTGTAGAAGAAAGACCCAAAAAAATAAAGGACTTTTATGAGTATATTGATACTTCAAATTTAAGAGTAAATTCAAAAGAAGAATTTGAAATCGTAGAGAAAATCTTATTTACAGTAACTACAAAAGCAATTGTAATGAGATTTAAATATGATTCAAAAGAAGAAGCAAGAGAAAATTTCTTAAAACAAATTGAATATTTGAAATATGGAATTATGAGAGGAGAAAAGCATGTTTAAAGTATTAAAAAATTTAAAAGAATCATGGATATCAGTAATTACAATAGTACTATTATTAATAGTTCAAGCAGCAGGAGATTTAACATTACCAGACTACACATCAAAAATAGTCAATGTAGGCATCCAAAATGGTGGAATTGAAAATGTAGCACCAGAAGTAATAAGAAAATCAGAAATGGAAAATATGCTAATATTTACAGAGGGAGACAACAAAATTTTAGCATCATATGAAGAAATATCAAAAGATAATTTAGATAGTGCCGAATATGAAAAATTAGTAAAAAAATATCCAGCATTAGAAAACGAATCTTTATATAGAATTAAAAAAATAAGTAGCAGTGAACAAGATGAATTGGATTCCTTAATGGCTAAACCTCTAATGATGCTTAGTGTTACAAAGCAAATGCCAAAAGAACAACTAGACCAAATGTTAGAAACAGTAAATAAAAAACTAGATGATATGCAAGAAAGCATATTAGAACAAGCAGCAATACAAGAAGTTAAAAATGAATACAAAGCAATAGGAATGAATACAGACAGCATACAAAATCAATACATAATAATGGCAGGATTAAAAATGCTAGGAATATCATTAATAATTATGATATCTGCAATTTCAATTATGTGTTTATCTGCAAGAGTTGCAGCAAGACTAGCAAAAACATTAAGAGAAAAAGTATTCAAAAAGGTACTTAGATTTTCAAACAAAGAATTTTCAGAATATAGTACTGCATCTTTAATAACACGTTCAACAAATGATATTCAACAAATTCAAGGGTTAATAGCAATACTATTTAGAGTTCTAGTATATGCGCCAATTATAGGTATTGGAGGATTTTTAAGAGTATTAAATCAAAGTGATAACTCAATGGCATGGATAATAGGAGTAGCAATTGTAGCAATATTATTTGTAGTTGCAACATTATTTATAATTGCAATGCCAAGATTCAAAAAATTACAACAATTAATTGATAAACTAAACCTAGTTGCAAGAGAAATCTTAACAGGTTTACCAGTAATTAGAGCATTCAACACAGAGAAAAAAGAAGAAAAAAGATTTGATAAAGCAAATATGGATTTAACAAAAACTAACCTTTTTGTTAACAGAGCAATGAGTTTTATGATGCCAACATTAATGTTAATTATGAATGGAATCTCATTGTTAATCGTTTGGGTTGGAGCACATGGAATTGATAATGGAACAATGCAAGTTGGAAATATGATGGCATTTATTCAATATACAATGCAAATTGTAATGAGTTTCTTAATGATATCAATGGTTTCAATCATGTTACCAAGAGCATCAGTATCTGCAAATCGTATAAATGAAATAATCGAAACAGATGAAGCGATAAAAGATAGTAAAGAACCTAAAAAATTAAATCCAAGCAAAAAAGGACTTGTTGAATTTAAAAATGTTTCATTTAGATATCCAGATAGTGATGAAGAGGTTTTAAGTGATATTTCATTTACTGCAGAACCAGGAAAAACAACTGCTATCATAGGAAGTACAGGTAGTGGAAAATCTACAATAGTTAATTTGATACCTAGATTTTATGATGTAACATCAGGAAATCTTTTGATAGATGGTGTTGACATTAAAGATATATCAAATAAAGATTTGAGAAAAATTATAGGGTTTGTACCACAAAAAGGAATATTGTTCTCTGGAACAATAGAATCTAATATAAAATATGGAAATCCAAGCATGTCTGACGAGCAAATGATAGAGGCGGCTCAAATAGCACAGGCTACTGAATTTATTGAATCAAAACCAGAAAAATATCAAGAACCAATTGCACAAGGCGGAAGTAATGTATCTGGTGGTCAAAAGCAAAGATTATCAATTGCAAGAGCAATAGCAATTGACCCAGAAATATTAGTATTTGACGATAGTTTTTCTGCACTTGATTTCAAAACAGATAGTATTTTAAGAGCAGAACTTGCTAAAAAGACACAGGATAAAACAGTAATTATTGTAGCACAAAGAATTAATACAATTTTAAATGCTGACCAAATTATAGTATTAGAAGATGGAAAAGTTGTAGGAAAAGGAACACATGAAGAGTTAATCAAAACTAATGAAACATATAAACAAATTGCATTATCACAACTTTCAGCAAAAGAGCTAAACTTAGAAGATTCTAATTTAAGAACTGAAAAAAATAAATTAATAGGAGAAGGAGGTAAAGAACATGAGTAATAATCAAACAACAAATAAACCTCCAAGAATGAGAGGACATGGACCAATGGGCGGTGGACCAGGTGGACGTGGCCCAGTAGAAAAAGCAAAAGATGTAAAGGGAACAACAAAGAAGTTAGGTCAAAGATTATCAAGTTATAAAATAGCAATAATAATTGTAATGATATTTGCAATTGGAAGTACAATATTTAGTATTGTTGGACCAAAAATTTTAGGAAATGCCACAACAGAAATATATACAGGGCTAATGAATAAAATAAACAGAACTGGTGGAATAGATTTTGCAAAAATAGGAAAAATTATTCTATTTGCATTAGGACTATATGGTGTAAGTGCACTATTTTCAATGATTCAAAGTTACATTATGGCAGGTGTTGCACAAAAAGTGACATATAAAATCAGAAATGAATTGACAGAAAAAATAAACAAATTGCCAATGAAATACTTTGATAAAAAGACAAATGGCGAAGTATTATCAATAATTTCAAATGATGTTGATACATTAAGCACAGGATTAAACCAAAGTATTACACAAATTATAACATCAATTTTCACCATTATAGGAATATTAGTAATGATGTTCTCAATTAGTTGGGAAATGACAATTGTAAGTCTATTGATATTACCAATATCAGGAGTAATACTAAAAAAAGTAATAGGAAAATCACAAAAATATTTCGTAAAACAACAAGAATACTTAGGACATGTAAATGGTCAGGTTGAAGAAACATATGGTGGACACAATATTGTTAAAGTTTTTGGAAGAGAAGAACAAGCAATAAAAGATTTTGAAAATGAAAACGAAGAGTTGTATAAATCAGGATGGCGTTCACAATTCTTATCAGGTTTAATGTATCCATTAATGAACTTTGTAGGTAATGTTGGATATGTTGCAGTAGCAATTTTAGGTGGATATTTTGCAGTAAAAGGAAGAATCACAGTTGGTAATATTCAAAGTTTTATACAATATAACAAACAATTTACTCGGGCCAATAGGTCAAGTTGCACAAATATCAAGTACAATACAGTCAATGATAGCAGCAGCAGAAAGAATATTTGAATTCTTAGAAGAACCAGAAGAAGTTGAAGATGTAAAAAAATCAGTATCAACAGATGGTTTAAAAGGAAACATTGAATTTAAAAATGTTCATTTTGGATATGACCCAGAAAAAACAATAATAAATGACTTTAATGCAAAAGTTAAAGATGGACAAAAAATTGCAATTGTTGGTCCAACAGGTGCTGGAAAAACAACAATGGTTAAATTATTAATGAGATTTTATGATGTAAATAGTGGCGAAATCTTATTAGATGGTCACAATATCAAAGATTTTAAACGTGGAGACCTTAGAAAAATGTTTGGTATGGTTCTTCAAGATACATGGCTATTTGGTGGAACTATAAAAGAAAATATTAAATATAGTATGCCAGATGCAACAGATTCTGATGTAATAAAAGCAGCAAAAGCAGCACATATACATCATTATATAAAAACATTATCAAAAGGATATGACGCAAAAATTAATGAAGAATCAACAAATATATCTGCAGGTCAAAAACAATTGCTAACAATTGCTAGAGTTATACTTGCAGACCCTAAAATATTGATTTTAGATGAGGCTACAAGTTCAATAGATACAAGAACTGAACAACAAATTCAAGCCGCTATGGATAATTTAATGGAAGGTAGAACAAGTTTTATTATTGCACATAGATTATCTACAATAAAAAATGCTGATTTAATTTTAGTTATGGACCACGGAGATATTGTTGAACAGGGTACACACGAGGAATTACTTGCAAAAGATGGTTTCTATGCAAAATTATATAATTCACAATTTGAAGATTGCAATGATGAAGTAGAATAATGTCATTTTGAGTGTCTTTATGGGGACGGTTCTATTTGTGACATTATTATAAGAAAAAATGAAAAT
>ERZ779843.3456-NODE-3456-length-13292-cov-34.112412_pt1 | contig 13292 bp, 10 predicted proteins | sample MGYA00511560_ERZ779843 | MGnify/ENA primary metagenome ERZ779843 (study PRJEB29588, sample SAMEA2158062) | human gut metagenome | biome: human gut; feature: human-associated habitat; material: faeces | place: Denmark | collected 2008/2010 ... | reverse complement strand
TTCTGGTCTTTGAGCTGATGAAGGTCGCTCTGCAGTTCATGAACGTCAACTCCTCCTACACCTACATCGTGCAGGGCCTTGTCATCATCGTGGCTGTCGCCATCGATATCCGCAAGTACCTCGCGAAGAAGTGATCCCTGAAAAAGAGAGCGCCTATCGGGCCGCCCGCTCGTTGCAGCGGGCGGCCCACTTTGTTATAATAAAAGAAAAAGCCAAGGAGAACGATTATGTCCGAACTGAACGAAAAAGAAGCCGAGCTGGCCCGGCGCGAGGCGCTGCTGGCCGAGCGGGAGGCCCAGCTCGAAAAGGAACAGGCCGAGTTCGCCGCCGCCAAGGAGCGGGGCGAGGAGGGCAAGAAAAGCTTCCTCAACAACAACGACCCGAACTTCGTGAACCCGAAAGAAAAGCTCTACGACAAATTCCCGCTGACCGTGCACCAGATGGACATCATCATCGGGGTGCTGTTTGCCCTCATTCTCCTGTTTTTGGTGCTGGGCATGACGCACACCAGCTTTTTCGGCCTGTTCGGCGGTTGAACTACGGTAAAAACGCCGGAAGTGCATCTGCCGCATAGAAACAAAAAATGGATGCTGCGATCAAACGCAGCATCCATTTTTGTTGCCTATAAGAGCTGTTCTTTTACAGCAGCACGTACTTGAGGATGAACAGCACGGTCAGGATATACATGAGGGGGCTGATCTTCTTCTCCTTGGCCTTGCCGGTGATGAGGTTGAGCAGGGTCCAAGAGATGACGCCGATGGCGATACCCTCGGAGATGCTGTATGCAGTGGGCATGGCAAGGATGGTCAGGAAGGCGGGGATGCCCTCAGCCGGGTCGTCGAACTCGATCTTCAGGGCGGAACCCATCATGTAGAAGCCGACGATGATCAGGGCCGGAGCGGTGGCGAAGCTGGGAATGGTCAGGAACAGGGGGCTGAAGACCACAGCCAGCAGGAACAGCACACCGGTGGTCATGGAGGTCAGGCCGGTGCGGCCGCCCTCGGTGACGCCGGAAGCGCTCTCGACGAAGGTGGTGGTGGTGGAAGTGCCCAGCACAGCACCGGCGCAGGTGGCGATGGAGTCGGCCATCAGCGCGCCCTTGATGTGGGGCAGTTTGCCGTCCTCATCCAGCATGTCGGCCTTGGACGCCACACCGATCAGGGTGCCCAGCGTGTCGAACAGGTCCACGAACAGGAAGGAGAACATGACGGCGAAGAAGTTCAGGATGCCAACACCGGAGAAATCGGTCTTGAAGACTTGACCGAAGGTCTTGCCCAGCGCGGAGAAGTCAAAGCTGATGAAAGAGGTGGGGATGACGGAGTACATGCCCGCATCGGCGTTCGGGATGTAGATGCCGGTCAGCTCGCAGAGGATGCCCAGCACCCAAGTGATCAGGATGCCGTACAGGATGCCGCCCTTGACCTTCTTGACCAGCAGAATGGCGGTGATGAGCACGCCCACCAGAGCGAGGATGGCGCCCACACCGATGCTGTGGAAGGTCTCGCCCTTGAAGTGCTGGTAGGTGACGAGGGTGGAGTCGCTGTTGACGATGAGCTTGGCGTTCTGCAGACCGACGAAGGCCACGAACAGGCCGATGCCGACGCTGACGGCGCTCTTCAGGGTCATGGGGATGGCGTTGAAGATGGCCTCACGCACACTGGTCAGGCTCAGGACGATGAAGATGATGCCCTCGACGAAGACGGCCATCAGGGCCAGCTGCCAGCTGTAGCCCATGGTCAGGACGACCGTGTAGGAGAAGTAGGCGTTCAGGCCCATGCCGGGGGCCAGAGCAAACGGATAGTTGGCCAGCAGCGCCATCAGTGCCGTGCCGACAAAGGATGCCAGCGAGGTGGCGATCAGGACGGCGTTGGCGTCCATGCCGGAAGCCGACAGGATGCTGGGGTTGACCGCAAGGATGTAGGCCATGGTCATGAAGGTGGTGATACCTGCCATGAGCTCGGTCTTGACATCGGTGTGGTTTTCTTTCAGGTGAAAGATCTTTTCTAACATGAAAGTTCCTCCTGTGATGTGATGAAAAAATCCGCCGCGTGGGAAAGCGGACGGAAAGAACAGCTCCCATTGTACCCGAAAACGTTGCAGTTGTCCATCTAAGAAACACAGAAAATTCATGATTTCTTCAAATTTTCTTGGATGAGTATGACTTATCAAGACGAAAAATGAACTTTTTAGCGGGCGGCTTGACATTTTGAAGAGCGAGGGCTATACTGGAGCCAGAAACTAAGAGTCATCCAAAACGCCACAAAAATGACCCCCTCGGTACTTGCACTACCGAGGGGGTCTTCAGTTAGCGGTCGTCGTCCTTCAGGAACTTATCCAGCCACTGACAGATGCAGTGCGAAGCAACGTTTGACGCGATGCCCGCAGCAACAGATGACAGAAACACCAGAATGCCATCCAAAGCGCTCACCTCCTTCCGCCTTAAACGGATGGAGTGACGACGACAGCCAATGAAAGTATACCACAGCGCGAAAAATGTCGCAATAGAAAGACCCTTCGGCAGATGTACGATTGCCGAAGGGTCAATTGTTTGAACTCTCTAAAAATGATTTACTTCAGCACCGCGCCGAGATTTGCGCTGGTGACCATACGGGCGTAGCGGCTGAGCCAGCCGGTCTTGATGTTGGGCTCCGGGGCCACATACTTGGCCTTGCGCTCGGCGAGGACCTCGTCCGAAACTTCCAACGTGATGCTGGCGTTGGGGATATCAATGTGGATGATATCGCCCTCCTCGATCAGGCCGATGGGGCCGCCGGAAGCGGCTTCGGGGCTGACGTGGCCGATGGCCGCGCCGCGGGATGCGCCGGAGAAGCGGCCGTCGGTGATCAGGGCCACGGTCTTGTCCAGCTTCATACCAGCCAGCGCGGAGGTGGGGTTCAGCATCTCACGCATACCGGGGCCGCCCTTGGGGCCTTCGTAGCGGATGACCACCACGTCGCCGGGGACGATCTGGCCCGCGTAGATGGCCGCAATGGCCGTCTCCTCGCTGTTGAAGACGCGGGCCGGGCCGGAGTGCTCCTGCATCTCCGGGGCCACGGCGCTGCGCTTGACCACGCACCCGTCCGGGGCGATGTTGCCCCACAGGATCTGCAAGCCGCCGGTGGGGGAGTAGGGGTTCTCGATGGGGCGGATGGCCTTGTCGTTGAGGATGCGGGCCCCCTTGATGTTCTCACCCAGCGTCTTGCCGGTGACGGTGGGAACGTCGAGGTCCAGCAGCCCCTTCTTGGCCAGCTCGGCCTGAACGGCAGGGATGCCGCCCGCAGCGTAGAGGTCGGGCATGTGGGTCGGGCCGGCAGGGGCCAGATGGCACAGGTTCGGGGTCTTGGCGCTGATCTCGTTGAAGAGCTTCAGGTCGATGGGCACGCCCGCCTCATAGGCGATGGCCAGCAGGTGCAGGACGGTATTGGTGGAGCAGCCCAGCGCCATATCGCAGGTCAGAGCGTTGCGGATGGAGCGCTCGTTGATGATCTGGCGGGCGGTGATGCCCTTGTTGACCATGTCCATGATGGCCATACCGGCGTGCTTGGCCAGCTGCAAGCGCTTGGAGTAGACAGCGGGGATGGTGCCGTTGCTGGGCAGGGCGATGCCAATGGCCTCGCACAGGCAGTTCATGCTGTTGGCGGTGTACATGCCGGAGCAGCTGCCGCAGCTGGGGCAGCAGTTGCAGGTGCAGTCTTCCAGCTGCTCATCGGTGATCATACCGGCCTTGTAGGCGCCGACGGCCTCGAACATCTTGGAAAGGCTGACTTCCTCGCCGCCGTAGGTGCCGGCCAGCATCGGGCCGCCGGAGCAGACCACGGCGGGCACATCCATTCGGACTGCCGCCATGACCATGCCGGGCACGATCTTATCGCAGTTGGGCACGAGGACAAGGCCGTCCAACTGGTGCGCCATCAGCATGGTCTCCACGCTGTCGCAGATCAGCTCACGGGAGGCGAGGCTGTACTTCATGCCCACATGGCCCATGGCGATGCCGTCGCAGACGCCGATGGCGGGGATGAGGATGGGGGTGCCGCCCGCCATCTGGACACCGGCCTTGACCGCATCGGCGACCTTGTCCAGATTCATGTGGCCGGGGACGATTTCGCTGTAAGCGGATACCACGCCGATCAGCGGGCGGTCCAGCTCTTCCGGGGTGTAGCCCAAAGCGTAAAACAGGCTGCGGTTCGGTGCGCGCTCCGAGCCTTTGGTCACGTTGTCACTTCTCATAGTCTCTCTTTTCCTCCTGATGCAAAAGTGCCAGCGGGGCACAAAATACCACACTGGCACGGGTCGATTTCAAAAAAACTTACTTCTTCAGCCAGCTCATCATGCTGCGCAGCTCTGCGCCCACCTTCTCGATGGGCAGCTCTGCTTCCATGCGGCGCTTTGCGAGGAAGTGGACCTTGCGGCCGCCGTTGGGGCTCATCTCGGTCAGGAACTCGGAGGCGAAGGTGCCGTCCTGAATCTCGGTCAGGACCTTCTTCATCTCCTTGCGGGTCTCGGCGGTGATCAGGCGCTTGCCGGTGCGGTAGTCGCCGTACTCTGCGGTGTTGGAGATGGAGTAACGCATCTTGGAGAAGCCGCCCTCGTTGATCAGGTCAACGATCAGCTTCATCTCGTGGCAGGTCTCGAAGTAGGCCATCTCAGGCTCGTAGCCAGCCTCGACCAGCGTATCGAAACCGGCGTGGATCAGCTCGGAAACGCCGCCGCACAGAACTGCCTGCTCGCCGAACAGGTCGGTCTCGGTCTCCTCCTTGAAGGTGGTCTGCAGGATGCCCGCACGGCCCGCACCGATGCCGGAAGCGTAAGCCAGAGCGATGTCCTTTGCCTTGCCGGTGTAATCCTGCTCCACGCAGATCAGGGACGGGCAGCCCTCGCCCTCGGTGTACAGGCGGCGGACGATGTGGCCGGGGCCTTTGGGAGCGATCATGATGACGTCCACGTTCTTGGGAGCGGTGATGGTCTTGAAGTGGATGTTGAAGCCGTGTGCAAAGGCCAGAGCCTTGCCCTCGGTCATGTAGGGAGCGATCTGCTTGTTGTAGATGTCGGCGCACAGCTCATCGGGAACCAGCATCATGACCACATCGCCAGCCTTGGCAGCCTCTTCGACTTCCATGACCTTGAAGTTGTCGTGGGTGGCAGCAAACTCGGAAGCCTTCTCCCAGTGAGCGGAACCCTTGCGCAGACCGACGACAACGTTGACGCCGCTCTCAGCGAGGTTCTCGGAATGGGCGTGGCCCTGACTGCCGAAGCCGATGACGGCGACGGTCTTGCCGTCCAGCACGCCGAGGTTGCAGTCGGAATCATAGTACTTCTTGATAGCCATGGTAGTTGTTCTCCTTTTATCGTTCTGTTTTTTTATTCGATTGACTTGAAAACTTGTTGATACTCCCCCAGCCACCCTCCCAGAAGGAGGTGGCAATGCGAAGCATTGACGGAGAGGTTCAGCGGCACTTCGTGCCGGGCAGGGGCAGCTGCACATCCCGCACTTCCTGCGGGGGCTTCTGCATGTGCTGGTGCATCCCGCCGCGTTCCAGCGCGGTGACGCCGGTGCGGCAGAGTTCGAGGATGGTGTAATCCGCGAACATCTTTAAGAACGCGTCCAGCTTTTCGGGCTTGCCGATCAGCTCGAAGACCATGCTGTCCGGGGACAGGTCGATGATCTTGGCCTTATAGATGCTGCCGATCTCCCGCAGCTCGGTGCGGGTGTGGACGTCGCACGCGACCTTGAGCAGCAGCAGCTCCCGCTGCAAAGCGTTCTCACTGTCGAGGACGAAGACCTGACGGGTGACTTCCAGCCGCTCGGTCTGGAGGATGAGCTGGTTCAGCTCCTTATCGGTGCCGGACACCGTGACCGTGATGCGGCTGACGGTGGGGTCATTGGTGGCCGAGACGGTCAGGCTGTCGATGTTGAAGCCGCGGCGGCAGAACAGGCTGGACACGCGGGCCAGAACGCCGCTCTGGTTGTCCACCAGCAGACTGATGACTCTGCGTTTGGATTCCATGGTGCGTTCCTCCTCACTTCATGATGATATCGTTGATGTCGCCGCCGCCGGGGATCATGGGCAGGACCTTTTCGTCCTTGTCGATCATGCACTCGATCCATGTGGGGCCCTTGTTCTTCAGCGCCTCGGCAAAGGCGGTCTGGAACTCGGCGAGATTGGTGCAGCGGTAGCCCTTCAGCCCGAAGCCCTCGGCCAGCTTGACGAAATCCGTCTTGCGGTGGGGGTCGGTCTGGGAGAAGCGCTTGCCGTAGAAGGCGGTCTGCCACTGGCGGACCATGCCCAGCACCTGATTGTTGAAGATGACCGTGATGATGGGCAGCTCATAGCTGACGGCGGTGCAGGCTTCGTTCAGGTTCATGTGGAAGGAACCGTCGCCCGTGAACATCACGACCCGCTGGTCGCGGCCCAGTGCCATCTGGGCACCGATGGCGGCACCATAGCCGAAGCCCATGGTGCCGAGGCCGCCGCTGGTGATGAAGCCGCGGCTCTTGGCGTGGCGGATGTACTGGGCGGCCCACATCTGGTGCTGGCCCACGTCGGTGACGTAGACGGCTTCCGGGCCGCACTGATTGCACACCTCGCCGATGACCTGATGGGGCATCAGGCGGGAAGCGTCGGACACCGGGTGGTAATCCTGCGCCTGCCACTCGTGGATCATCTTCATCCAGTCGGGGTGCTTCTTCTCCTCGATGAGGGGGAGCATTCCGCCCAGCACGTAGGCGGCATCGCCGGAAATGGCGAGGTCCACATCCACGTTCTTGCCCAGCTCGCTGGGGTCGATGTCGATCTGGATGATGGTGGCGTTTTTTGCAAAAGTCTTGGGGTTCAGGGCCACACGGTCCGAGAAACGGGTGCCCAGCGCGATGAGAACATCGCAGTCGGCCACAGCCCGGTTCGCGGTGTAGCAGCCGTGCATACCGATCATACCGATGTTCATCGGGTCACCGTAGGGCACGACGCCCGCCGCCATCAGGGTGTAGGTGGCGGGGATCTCAGCCTTGTGGATCAGATCCCGCAGGGGCTGGCAGGAGGCTGCGCTCCGCACGCCGCCGCCGAAGTAGACCAGCGGACGCTCCGCCGCGTTGATGATGTCGGCGGCCCACTTGACCTGTTCGGCGTTGTAGGTGGTCACGGTGCGGATCTTCTCCGGCTGCTTGGGGGTGAACTCGCAGACGGCGGCGGTCACGTCCTTGGGGATGTCCACGAGGACAGGGCCCTTGCGGCCGCTCTGGGCGATGCGGAAGGCCGCGCGCATGGTGTCGGCGAGGTCCTCGACCTTGCGCACCGTGAAATTATGCTTGGTGATGGGCATCGTGATGCCCTCAATGTAGGCTTCCTGAAAGCCGTCCGTGCCGAGGCCCGCCGTGGGAATGTTGCCGGTAAAGGCGACCATGGGCACCGAGTCCATGTAAGCGGTGGCGATGCCGGTGACAAGGTTGGTCGCGCCCGGACCACTGGTGGCCAGCACCACACCGGTGCGGCCGGTGGCACGCGCGTAGCCGTCGGCTGCATGGGCTGCACCCTGCTCGTGGGCGGTCAGCACATGGGTGATGCGGTCGGCGTTCTTGTACAGCTCATCGTAAAGGTTCAGCACTGCGCCGCCGGGGTACCCGAAGAGGGTATCCACCCCCTGCTCGCAGAGAACTTCCACAAAAATCTGAGAACCATTCAACTGCATTTCTCGTCTCTCCTGTTTCCTATCCTGTTCCAACTCTACACTTTTTAAAAATCCCTCAGATACGTCAAATTTCGTATCTACCATTCGGTTTTGAACGTTGGGTCAATTATACTATAAATCGGTCGGATGTCAAACAATGATTTGTAAAGTGAATCACCGGAAAGATGAAGATAATTAAACACAGGCTTGCACTGGACCTCATAGAGCGGTATAATTTTGGTACATTCGTTAAATCAAGAGGGAAAAGGCTATGAAACTTCGTGAATGGAATGCCCGGCTCCACGGGCTTGTGATCTTCCGCGCCCTGCTGGACGACCCGGTGGTGGCCAAATTATTGGACTTGACCGACCGGATGGAGGCGGGTACCCGCAGCATGGGGCCGGTGTGCGACGCAGTGGCTTCGTTCGAAGCGGCTCTGTTTGAGCAGACCACCAATCTGGGCGAATACCTTTCCAACGCCGTGTTGGAGACCGAGACGGTCTGCGTGCGTCAGGCGGCAGCGGGCGGCATCGCGCCGGTGCTGCAAAGTGCGCTGGACAGTGAACTGCACTTTTTGCAGGAGCTGTGCGGCCTGACGCTGGACGAGCTGTTTCAGACCGCCTATTCCGAGCAGAGCCAGCGCCCGGAGCTGGCCTTCCTGCCCCGGTGGGAGACGAAGAAGATCGACCTTGCGGCAGCCTACGCCCAGCGGATGCAGGAAGCCGGGAAGAAGGGCTATGGCATGTTCGCCAAGCACCATGTCTTCACGGTGGAGGATGGCCGGTTGGTGCCGGTGAAGTACCCCGACCCCCAGCGCCTCTCCGAGCTGCCGGGCTATGAGGGCGAGCGGGAAAAGGTAATCGCCAATACCAAGGCCCTGCTGGCGGGGATGCCCGCCAACAACGTTCTGCTCTATGGCGACGCGGGCACCGGCAAGTCCAGCGCCGTCAAGGCCATTGCCAACGAGTTCGCACCCGATGGGCTGCGGCTGGTGGAGGTGAAAAAGAATCAGCTCTATCAGATCCCCGACCTGATGGACAAGCTGGCGGCGAACCCCCTCAAGTTCATCCTCTTCATCGACGACCTGAGCTTCACTGCCAACGACGACAACTTCGCGGCCCTGAAAGCCATCCTCGAAGGCAGCGTGGGCGGCCGGGCCAAGAACATCGCGGTCTATGCCACCTCCAACCGCCGCCACCTGATCAAGGAGACCCTGACCGACCGCACCGGCGACGATATCCACGAAGCCGACACCCGGCAGGAGCTGATGAGCCTTTCCGCCCGGTTCGGCCTGACCGTGACCTTCCAGCGGCCCGAAAAGGCCCGCTTCGAGGCCATCCTCACCGAACTGGCCAAGCAGCATAACATCCAGATGCCGATGGACCAGCTCCTCGTCAAGGCAGAGGCCTTCGCCATCCGCGCCGGCGGCCGCAGCCCCCGCGTGGCCAAGCAGTTCATCGAACAGTGCGAGAGCGGCGTGCAGAAATAAAAAAGGACGTGTCTGCTTGACAAACATCTCGAAAGCGCATATAATAAACTTGCGAAAGATGAATGCTGACATGGTGCTTCATGAAGGCATACAAGAAGCCCCCCGGTATTGCAGTACCGAGGGGCTTCTTGTTGCTGGGGTTAATGCTTACCGTCCATAAAGAACTGTTCGTCAAGCCATTTGCAGATATAGTACGAAACGATACCTGCTGCGACGGACAGCGCGAAAGATGGAATCGCAGACAAAGCGCTTCACCTCCTTCCCAATGGAGGGGCGGGGGAGACGGCAATTACAGAATAACATAAAATTTGACAGAACACAAGCGAAAAGGCAGTGCCCGATTGAGACGGGCACTGCCTTTTTGAGGAAAAATCGGTGCTACAAAAATCAAACGCGCTCGGCGACGAGCTGGAAGCCCGCCTTGGTGAGCTCTTGACGGATCTGTTCGATCTGGGCGTGGTCGCGGGTCTCCAGTGCCAGCTTGAGGAAACAGCTGGAGATGGGCATGTTGGGGTCGGAGCCGTCATGCAGGACGGAGACGACGTTGCTGCCGCAGCGGGAGACGATCTCGGCGACCTTTTTGAGCTGGCCGGGCTTGTCCTCCAGCGCGATGGTCAGGTTGGCCTTGCGACCGCTCATGACCAGACCACGGGTGATGACGCGGTTGAGGATGTTGACGTCGATGTTGCCGCCGGAGACGACGCAGACCACCTTTTTGCCCTCGATGGGCAGCTTGTGGAAGAGGGCTGCGGCCACCGGCACCGCACCGGCACCCTCGGCGACGAGCTTCTGGTTCTCCATCAGGGAGAGGATGGCGGCAGCGGTCTCGTCTTCCGTGACGGTCACGATGTCGTCCACATACTCCTCGCAGAGCTTGTAGGTCAGCTCACCGGGGGTCTTGACCTGAATGCCGTCCGCAAAGGTGGAAGCGGCGGAGAGAGTCTGGTATTTGTGCTCGTGGAGGGAACGGTACATGCTGGGGGCACCCTCGGCCTGAACGCCGTAGACCTTGACATCAGGCTTCAGGCTCTTGATGGCAAAGGCCACGCCGGAGATGAGGCCGCCGCCGCCCACAGGCACGATGACGGCATCGACGTCGGGCAACTGGTCCAGAATTTCCAGACCGATGGTGCCCTGCCCCGCGATGACCTGCTCATCGTCGTAGGGGTGGATGAAGGTCATGCCGGTCTCCTGCTGCAGCTCCACGGCCTTGTCGTGGGCGTCGTCGTAGGTGCCGGGCACGAGGCAGACCTCTGCGCCGAGGCTTTTGGTGTTCTCCACCTTCATGATGGGGGCACCGTCCGGCATACAGACGATGCTCTTGATGCCCCGGCGGGTGGCGGCCAGCGCCACGCCCTGCGCGTGGTTGCCGGCAGAACAGGCGATGACGCCTTTCTCGCTCTCCTCCTTGGAGAGCTGGCTGATCTTATAATAAGCGCCGCGCACCTTGAAGCTGCCGGTGGCCTGCAGGTTCTCGGTCTTCAGGTAGAGCTGGCAGTCCTTGGACAGCTTGGGCGCTTCGATGAGGTCGGTCTTGCGTGCAACGTCCTTCAGCACGAAGGCGGCATGGTATACTTTGTCGAGAGTCAACATCTTTTTATCCTATCCTTTGTTCCGTCAGTGATGGTATAAAGTATAGGTTAGCAAAAGTATTTTGTCAAATGAATGTATTTCATGACTGCGACGGGCAGAATGACAAGCGGCAAATAAAAGAAGCGGTGACCGCCGGGAGCACCGCTTCGAAAAAACGCCTTAGATCTCTGCAAGGATCGCGTTGCCCATGCCGGTGCAGCCGACACAGGTGCAGCCGTCGCTCATGTTGTCGGCGGTGCGGATGCCCTTGTCGAGCACCTTGTTCACGGCGTTTTCGATGGCATCGGCTTCCTCGGTCAGGCCGAAGGAATAGCGCAGCATCATGGCCGCGGAGAGGATGCAGGCGGTGGGGTTGACGATGTCCTTGCCCGCGATGTCGGGGGCGGAGCCGTGGATGGGCTCATACAGGCCGCGGGTGCCGTCGCCGAGGGAGGAGGACGGGATCATCCCGATGGAGCCGGTGATCATGGAAGCCTCATCGGAGAGGATGTCGCCGAACATGTTCTCGGTCACGATGACGTCGAACTGGGCCGGATCCTTGACGATCTGCATGGCGCAGTTGTCCACGAACATCTCGCTGTACTCGACGTCCGGGTACTCGGCCTGTAAGCGGTGCATGACGGCGCGCCAGAGACGGCTGGTGTCCAGCACATTGGCCTTGTCCACGCAGCAGAGCTTCTTGCGGCGCTTGCGGGCCGTCTCGAAGCCAATGCGGCCGATCCGCTCGATCTCGTGCTCGGAGTAGGGCATGGAGTCGATGGCCTGTTTCTCGCCGTTTTCGAGGGTGTGGGTCTCGTGATCGCCGAAGTAGACGCCGCCGATCAGCTCACGCACGATGATGAAATCGATGCCCTGTGCCACGATCTCCGGCTTCAGGGGGCTGGCCGGAGCCAGCTGGGGCCAGATCTTCGCGGGGCGGTTGTTGGAGTACAGGCCCATGCCCGCGCGGAGGCGGAGCAGACCCTTTTCGGGCCGCTGCTCACCGGGCAGACCCTCCCACTTGGGGCCGCCGACGGCACCCAGCAGGACGCTGTCCGCCGCAAGGCACTTGTCCAGCTCGTGCTGGGGGAGGGGGTCGCCGTACTCGTCGATGGCCTCGCCGCCCATGGCTGCGTCGGTGTAGTGGAAGGTGTGGCCGTACTTTTCGGCGATCTTATCGAGGACGCGGATCGTCTGCTTGACGATCTCCGGGCTGGAGCAGTCGCCCCAGATGACAGCAATGTTCTTTTCCATGAAGTTCTCCTTCTGTTGTCAGGCTCGCCTTCGTACAACCTCTCTGTCGCTGACGCGACATCTCCCCTAGTAGGGGAGACTCTGGCGAAACCAGAAACTCTGCGAGGACTGCCAAGGGCTCCCCTACAAGGGGAGCTGGCAATGCGAAGCATTGACTGAGAGGTTGTATAGAGGAAGTGTTAATCTTTCTTCGTCAGCGACTTCATCAACCCGCCATCCGCGATGATCTTCTGGATGAACGGGGGGAAGGGTTCGGCTTGGAAGGTCTTGCCGGTGGTCTGATCGGTGATGAGGCCGGTGTCGAAATCGACGCTGACTTCATCGCCTGCGGCGATGGCATCGGCAGCCTCCGGGCACTCCATGATGGGCAGACCGATGTTGATGCTGTTGCGGTAGAAGATGCGGGCAAAGCTCTTGGCGATGACCACCGAGATGCCCGCCGTCTTGATGGCGAGGGGGGCGTGCTCACGGGAGGAGCCGCAGCCGAAGTTCCAGCCGCCGACCATGAGATCGCCCTCGTGGACCTTGTTCACGAAGTCCTTGTCGATGTCCTCCATGCAGTGTGCGGCCAGCTCCTTGGCGTTGGGGGTGTTCAGGTAGCGGGCCGGGATGATGACATCGGTATCCACATTGTCCGGGTATTTGAAAACGGAACCGTTTGCATTGTTCATGGTGTTTCTCCTCTCTTAGACCGTGCGGGGGTCGGTGATGTAACCGGTGAGGGCGCTGGCGGCGGCGGTGGCCGGGGAGGCCAGATAGACCTCGCTCTTCACATGGCCCATGCGGCCCACGAAGTTGCGGTTGGTGGTGGAGACGCAGCGCTCGCCCTCGGCGAGGATGCCCATGTAGCCGCCGAGGCAGGGGCCGCAGGTGGGGGTGGAAACGATGCAGCCCGCGTCGATGAAGGCGGTAGTCCAGCCGCGGAGGATGCACTCCTTATAAACAGCCATGGTGGCAGGGATGATGATGCCGCGCACGCCCTTGGCGATGTGCTTGCCCTTCAGGATGTTGTAAGCGGCTTCCATGTCCTCCAAGCGGCCGTTGGTGCAGCTGCCGATGACGACCTGATCGATCTTGATCTCCCTGCCCTCGCTGGCGGGGTGGGTGTTCTCCGGCAGATGGGGGTAGCTGACGGTAGGCTCCAACTGGTCGAGGTCGATCTCGATGGTCTGCTCGTACTCGGCGTCCGGGTCAGCCTCGTAGAAGACCGGCTCGCGCTGGCTGCGACCCTTGAGGTAAGCTTTCGTCGTCTCGTCCACGGGGAAGATGCCGTTCTTGGCACCGGCCTCGATGGCCATGTTGCAGATGCACAGGC
>ERZ779843.3455-NODE-3455-length-13295-cov-7.523489_pt1 | contig 13295 bp, 16 predicted proteins | sample MGYA00511560_ERZ779843 | MGnify/ENA primary metagenome ERZ779843 (study PRJEB29588, sample SAMEA2158062) | human gut metagenome | biome: human gut; feature: human-associated habitat; material: faeces | place: Denmark | collected 2008/2010 ... | reverse complement strand
AGTACCGCAATTTTTGCAATGTTTATAGCAACATATACAATATAACGTATGGTATACTATATATAAAGAACGAACCGCGAAGGAGGTGATACAGGTGAAAGACGTCGTCATTAAAATTACTGTAACCGATGCTAATATCACTCTTGACGGTGAGAATCTCACTGATTTAACAGATAATGATATTATCAGCAGTATTACAATGCTTTGTAGTCTTGCCAAGATTCTGAATATTATATAGGAAGGGAGACCCACGAATGGAAATGCGTAAATTCATCATCGAGATACACCCCAACGGCACGATGACGTGCTGCGAGTATGAGGATCCCGAGGACACAATCCGAGCCTCAAATGATAGCACATGGCTAGCCGGGTATCGGCAAGCGCTCAAGCACTGCGCCGAGCAAGTCGAAGCGCTTGAAGGCATTAAAGGCGACAGTGCAGCGGCAAGTTTAATGTATCAGGGCGCAGCCTTTGTACGGGATGGGGCCGCAGAAATGTATCAGAAGTATTGCAAAGATGTCGCCGGAGGCCCCAGACGCAAGAACCCCGACTGTGGGAGCTGTTGCGATTATGGCAGTTCCTGCTGCGATATGGGAAGGCGGTAACATAGATCACCCTAACGGGTGTAAAAAATTGTAAGTCGAAACGGCCTCCGGGCCGTCTACCGGGACCGCCCGCCCGGTATTGATAATGACAGGGCACATACTGAAAGGAGTTTGTATTATGTCCGAAACAATGATGAAGGCCGAGAACAATGGTGCTATGATGGTGTCCGACGTGATGAACACCGGCGTCGGGTATACCGATATGAATCTTTCTGACCGCTCTGCCGCGGTTGCATTCTACAATGCAACGAGCAACCCTGCCAACAAACTGAAGGAGCATGTCAATGAGGTTCTGTCGCTGGTACATGTTTCTGTGGAGTGCGTCGAGGTCAGCAAGGAGGACGTCCCGGAGGGCAAAACGATTGCCCCGCGTGTCGTCCTCATTACCGAGGACGGGCAGTCTTACGCCTGCGTCTCCGTCGGTGTGTATCAGTCTCTGAAGCGTATGTTTACGCTGCTTGGAACCCCTGACACGTGGACGGAGCCGGTGAAGATCAAACCTGTGCTTATTAGCACTAAAAAAGGTCAGGTTTTGTCTTTGAATCTGGTTTAATCTAACCAATGGCCGCCGCACATGCGGCGGCCATATTTGTTAAAGGAGGCCCCATGAAAAGTAGAGATAACAGAGTATCCTTGTTGAATTACGACGACTCCATGATATGTCTTGCCTCTGTCCTTGTATACAGTGGAGTCACCGACAAAGACGTTGATTTTTTCCGTTCTGAATGGGCCAAAATCATTTTTAGCGGCCTTGGCATTGAAGAGGACCCCCTCCACTGGTATTATATGATTATGAATAGAAAGGAGCGGATGAAGCATGGCAGTAGGCGCAGCTAAAGCAAGCGCGACCCTTAAATACAGCTCCGAGCTGTACACCCCTTATGCCTTGGAGTCTTGGCCCGATAATCAAATGCGCAAAGAGTATTCCCGACTTCGCGACATTGCGCAAAAACGCATTAAGCGCTTATCGAAAGACCCGATCAGCGGGACAAGCGACGTTTATAAAGAATTTGCCGGAGGGTTCCCAACTCTAAAGGCGATGCGTGGAGATCGCAAAGCAGTGGAGCAGGCTTTGGCGGATGTAGCGCGGTTTGTTCGTTCCAAGGGCTCCACCGTTGGTGGTGCGCGTGCAGAATTTGAGCAAAAAATGAAAGTCGGCGGTATTGATATAACCGACGTTCCCAAAGATCAATATACGGTCCTATCTGAATGGTGGGATATCGTGAAGGCATCGGGCGTGTATTACTATCCGTCTGATCAGCCGGTCATGTACTGGCGCGAGAAAGGCGGCTACAACGTCAGTATTGACGATTTTGTAAAGTGGCTGCAAGGTGAGGTCAACTATGGCAAAGAGTGGGACTATAGCGAGGGGAGCAGCTCTGCCGACTTGCGCGGAGGTTTTGGAGGAGGCTTGTAATTACAATCCAGTCCCCTGGCTCATGGAGCACTTAGACAGGAAGCACACCAAAGGCAAAAAGCGCAAAACACGCAAAAACCGATTGTATGTGGGTATGCCGTGTGCGTTTGATATTGAGACCAGCCGAGTGTGTGTTGACGCCGACGACAACCCCCACACCATTATGTACATCTGGCAGTGTCAGTTAGGTTTGGATGCCACTATTATTGGCAGAACATGGGATGAATGGTTATATTTTACAAACACAATCAGCGACTATTTGCAAGCCAACAGTGGCCCACAGGGTGACTGGTATCTGTGCATGTACGTTCACAATTTGGCTCACGAATTCCAATATTTGTCGGGGGTTCTGGATTTCGGCCCGGGCGATGTGTTTGCCAGCAAGCCCCGCAGGGTATTAAAATGCGACAACCGCGCGATTGAATACAGGTGCAGTATGAGACACAGCAACTTGTCCCTTGATGCTTGGGGCAAGCAGCTGGGCGCCCCTCATGCCAAATTAACGGGTGCTCTTGACTATTCAAAAGTGCGGTATCCTTGGACGCCCTTAACATCTACAGAATTAGCGTATTGTATCAATGATGTTAGGTGTATTGTAGAGTGTCTGTTAATTGAGATGCAGCGAGACGGCGACGACCTCTATACATTACCATTGACGCGCACTGGGTACGTCCGACGAATGGCCCGTGAGGCGATGTACAAATGGGGCATTAAACGGGTCAAGCGTTTACTGCCGTCGTGGGAATTGTATCAAATGCTGCGTGAGGCATTCCGAGGCGGTGACACCCATGCCAACCGATATTATGTTGGGCTCCATCTGGAAAACGTCGGATCCGTGGATATGTCAAGCGCGTACCCCGCCGTACAATGTGAATGCTATTTCCCTATGACTCCATTTAGGCAGGAGCCATCCACCGTCGAGCGGCTGATGCAATGTATGAGACACGGCAAGGCGTGCCTCATGCGCTTGCAAGTAAAAGGTTTACGACAGCGATTCAAGTGGTGGGGATTTCCCTATATCCCCCTTGCAAAGGTCCGGCACTGTGAAGGATACATTAACGACAATGGCCGTTTGTTGTCTGCTGATCATTTGGAGATCACGATAACAGATATAGATTTTAGAATCATTGCCAAAGAATATGAGTGGGACGCTCTCAATGTCTTGGAGCTTTATACGTCCGATTATGGTAAATTGCCTAAACCGTTGACGGATTGTGTAAAAGAAAGCTATACCGGCAAGACATCCCTTAAAGGTGTAGCCGGTCAAGATTTGTATTATGTCAAAGCCAAGGGCGATCTTAACAGCTACTACGGTATGACAGCGCAGGATCCCTTGCAGCTGGATACACTTTTTGACGAGGACGACCCCGACAATCTGTGGAGCGAATGCACCGACGATCCAGAGGGCAGTTATAACGACCACCGCCCCAATCTGTTTTTGCCCTACCAATGGGGAGTATGGACTACTGCCCACACTCGCAAGCGCCTAAAAATAGCGCAGTGGGCCGCGGGCAAAAATGGCGTGTACTGCGACACCGACAGTGTCAAATATATGGGTAATATTGATTTGTCGGACTTTAACAAAGCCGTAAAGCAGCTCGCAAAAGACAACGGCGCTTGTGCCACTGACCCCAAAGGCAACACTCATTATATGGGCGTGTATGAGCAGGAGCGCAGCTATGCGGAGTTTATGACGTGGGGCGCTAAAAAATACGCGACTACTTATAAAAAAGGCGGGCCGATCACTACCACTATAGCAGGAGTCAGCAAGCGGAAAGGCGGATTAGAGCTGACCCTGTGGGGTGGTTTTGAGGTATTCAAGCCCGGGTTCACGTTTTGTCTTGCCGCCGGAAATCAGGTTATTTATAATGACCGCCCCACGGTGCCCGATTTTGTGGTTGACGGGCATACGGTACACATCACAAGAAACCTGTGCATCTGTGATAACACCTACACGTTAGGCATCACCGACGAATACGCAAAGATACTTGGGTACAAGATTATGGAGGTTATCTGATGATTAAACTTTATACCGATGATGGATGGCCGAACTTTTCCGAAAAGGACGGCATTTTGTCAACAGGGGCGCCCATTATTTTTATATGGGGCGGACGCGGGACCGGCAAGACATACGGAGCGCTAAAGCACGTCCATCAGACCGGGGATGAATTTCTGTATCTGCGCCGCACGCCGCAGCAAGCGGAACTTATTTGTGCGTCGCCCAGTATGTGGCCATGGTCTCCGTTGAACGATGATCTACAAACACATTACGCCCCGTTTAAAATACCTAAAATCGCCGGTTTCTATGAAGTGGGTAACGCGGGGGCCTACACTGATACAGGATCTCCCATAAAACCGGCCCAAATGGCAGGAGTTGTGGGGAGCGTCGTAACTCTTGCTCGCACCCGTGGTTTTTCAAGTCCTCACACTAGCATCATTATTTTGGATGAATACCAGAAAGAGGAGTCCGACTACTACCGGCGAGGCGAGGGCGTGGGCCTTGCTAATATTTATGAAACGGTCAACCGTAACCGCGAATTAAAGGGGCAAAAGCCCTTGACGCTTTTGTGTATGTCGAACGCGGTGGGCATGGCCAACCCCTATTATATGCAATGGGAGATTACTGATACCGTCGAAAAGATGATCGGCAAAAAAGAGCGCGTCAAGCTGTTGGCCGACAAGGGCATTCTGTTGATTGATCTTGTGGACAGCCCTATTGCAAAAGAGAAAGCAAATACGGCCCTCTATAGGTCCATGACCGGCACAGATTTTTACAGATCAGCTATCGAGAACCAGTACAGTGCCGAAGAAAAGAGCTTGGTAGTGTCCCGGCCCCTCCGGGAATACTATCCGCTTGTACAAATTGGGCGTTGCTGCATCTATGAGCACAAGAGCAAACCACTATACTATGTATGCCGTCACAGGTCTGGCGAGATGCCCCTCTATGGCACCGGCGACTATGAGCGGAAACGGTTTAGGGCCGCGTATGGGTACATCTGGCCCGCATACTTGCAGCGGCAAATTGAATTTGAGCGATACTCGGATGAAATTTTCTTTCGCGAGTATTGCGGTACTTGACTTTTTTACACAGAGGATATATACTAAAGATAATCCTCGGTGCCCACAGGCAGCCCCCAGAAGGGGCGGGCAAGCGTCAGCCAGCGCAAGAACCGAGGATTTACTTGTATCTGTAAGGGAGGTGCATAAAATGGATGCTAATATTGTAATTCAGGCTATTTCTAACGTTGGTTTTCCCATTGCCGCGTTTCTGCTGATGTGGTATCAGTGCAATACCGTGGTCAAGGAGAATACCGCGGCTATCACCGAAATGAGGCTCGCTCTGGACGATATTAAGAAGGAGAGCTAACTTATGGGGTGCTATATCATTTTTGCCCAGTCGATCACAAACGAACGCGCGTTCCTGCTGGCTGATTTGTGCGCTCGTTTGAGTATCGGCTATTATAGTGACTGGGCCGACAATTCCCACACGCGGCAGTGTTGTGCAGTGGGCCCAGTCACCGAAGGAGACAAAGCCCAAGTCGTTAAATGCTTGGCGCATGATACGTATGTTGTGATGGAGGCGATTAAAGTTGAAAATCAGTGAAAAGGTGGCCCTCGCTAGGGCCGGATACACCAAAGCAGAAATTGAAGCGATGGAGAAGCCGCAGCCCGCGCCGCAGCCCGCGCCGCAGCAGTACGATGGCCTTGAGACCCTGCTGCAGCAGCTTTTGCAGGGTCAGCAGACTACTGCGCAGGCAATGCAGACCATGACGCAGACGTTGCAGGCGAACGCGCTGGGCCTTGGCATCCAGCAGCAGCCGACGGCAGATGCCGCCACGGTGACGGCCCGAATTATTGACCCAACCTATGGAAAGGAAGTGAAGTGATATGCCTCTTGGTATGGATTTTGCGGACATTGCCGCAATTTTGACTGAGATCAATAAGGTGGCCACTGGTCAGGATCCGACGTCCCCCATCGTGGACACGTCTAGCTTTGTGTCTCTTGCGCAGGCCACGTTGCTGACCGGCCCCGACAACTACACTAAAGCGATTAGCCAGGTGCTGGGACGTACCATTTTTGCCGTCCGCCCCTACGATGCCCCGCTGAAACGCTTGCAGGTGACGGGCGATGACTGGTCCAACCATGTGCGGAAGATCAATTTTTGCGACAGCGACCCCGTCATCGATAAGGCGTGGGAGCTGGAGGACGGCCAGAGCGTGGACATGTACGAAGTCCACAAGCCTAAAGTCCTCCAGACAAACTACTACGGCCAGACCAATTACAGCCGCGTGTACACGCAAGCTGATACCCAGATGGAGGCAGCATTCAAGGGGCCCGAGGAACTGGCGCAGTTCTGGTCTTCGTTCGTGCTGCATCTGTCGAACCAGATCGAGGCTGACCGGCGCAATCTGGCCAACAACCTGATGGCCAATCATTTGACCGGTATGACTGTGACCAACCCGCACAGCGTTGTGTATCTGCTCGATGAGTACAACGCCCAGCAGGGCACTAACCTGACGGTGCAGGACGTCTACAAAGAAGCGAATTTCCCGGGTTTTGCAAAGTACGCCTATGGCCGTATCAACGACATTTCCCGCCTTATGAAAGAGCGGTCTATCAACTGGCATCAAAACTGGAAGATCGGCGACACGACGTACAACATCATGCGGCACACTCCGTATGATCGTCAGCACCTCTATCTGTACAGCGGCACGCAGAGCCAGATCGACGCCCGCGTGATTCCCGAGGTATTCCATGACAACATGCTGAAATACCGCGACGCCGAGCAGGTAACGTTCTGGCAGAACATCAACCAGCGCGAGACCATTTCCGCAACGCCTGTTGTGACCAATACCGCCGGGGTGGCAACCAAGAATGCAGCGGTGCAACTGTCGAATGTGTTTGGTTGTCTGCTGGACTGGGATGCAATCGGCTACACTCCGAAGCTGTCCCGCGTCGTCCCTACCCCCATGAACGCCCGCGGACTGTATACGAACTTCTGGTATCACTACGGATGGTCGTGGTACGATGACTTCACCGAGAACGCAGTTCTGTTCCTGATGACCTCTGGAGACGTCACCACCCCGAGCGATGCCAAGGCGGCAAGAGCGTCCACCCTGAAAACCACCACATATAAGGACGCGGACCCCTCTAAGTCCTGACCAATACCGGCGGGCATTGCCCGCCGGTTATTTTATAGGAGGTGCAAAATGCAAGCTACATTTTATCAGTTTGCAAAACGCACAAACAGCACAAAGCGGCCCGGCGGTGGGCAGGAATTCGGAATCAACCTTAAAGCCCCTTGCAATATCATTGACCCCGAGATCAAGATCGAAACCCAGAGCGACCCCACCAGATTCAATTATTGCTACCTTCCCGCGTTCAGCCGATACTACTGGGTTAAGAACTGGACATATTCTGACGGGCTCTGGAATGCGTCACTGACTGTTGACACTCTCGCAAGCTACCGCGACCAGATCGGATCCTCTACCGAGTATGTGGTGAGGTCCTCTGCCAAGTATGACCCTAAAATCGTAGATAATTTGTACCCGACCAAAGCAACGATTACCACGAGAACCCTCTATGCAAATTCAACGCCGTTCACGGATAACCCGGAAAGTGGCAGTCAAGGATTTTTTGTTGTGGCAGTCATCGCTCCTGGGTATGTGTCTTTTGGCGGGGCAATTTATCTTGCAATGAGCGGCACAACATTTCAAAAGCTCATGGAGGCCCTTTTGCAAAATACGGATTATCTGAATATCAGCGCGGACGAAATCAGCAGCAACTTAACTAAAGCGCTGTTCAATCCTATTCAGTATATTTCAAAGGCGTTTTGGATACCCTGCGGCAATACGGCAATCGGCACCCCCATCCATGAAATTCCCGTCGGTTGGTGGAAAATGCCGAATATCGGCAACGCCTATGTTATCCAGAGTCAGAACGACAAACAAATATTTACGTTCAGCATCTCCACCCCACATCATCCGCAGCACATTACAAGGGGCGTCTATACAGACGGAGCACCCTATTCCGAGTATACATTATATTGTCCTCCATTTGGGGAAATTAAATTAAATGCTAACCTGTTTGTGTTGCAAAGCACGTTGTATTGTAGATTGACTGTTGATTACCGCACCGGCGACGCGATACTGGACTTGTCATTTAATCATGATTTCAATACTATTTTCTTCTCCACGTCGGGCAACGTCTCGGTACCTGTGCAGCTGTCGCAGATCGCAACCAATGTAAATGAATTGGCAAGTGTGGGTGGACTGATTCAAACCGCAGTTGGTGCTATCGCTGGCGGTATTGAATCCTTTTTTGGCGGGGGCGATGTTACTAACGGTATTGCATCTGGTGCCCAGCAGATGACCGTTGCAAGTCAATCCAAGGGCGGAGGGGCGAGCGTTGCCAAATATGGAATAAGGCCATATTTAACGGGGGCGTTTTATGATCTTGCAGACGACAACAACGAGGACCATGGCAGGCCCCTTTGCCAGCGCGTGCAGCTGTTCAGTATCCCGGGATTCATTATGGTAGATGACCCCGACATTGAGTTGGCCGCAACAGCCGCCGAGATTGACAGCGTTAAAAGTTATATGAAAAATGGATTCTTTTTAGAGTAGGAGGCGTATAACGATGGCAGTATATAAACAGTGTATTACTGACGTGTCGCCGATCAGAGTCACCGCCGGTTATCCGGCATACGCGGACGGTAGCCATCACAGGGGCATTGACACAGTCCACGGCAATCATAAAGCCTATGCGCCCGAGGCGGGCGTTGTGGTAGTGGCCCAGCACTGGAACGGCAGCACCTCGGGCGATCAGTCGTGGGGCAATATGATTAAGGTACGGATGGCCGACGGCACTACATGGCGGGCCGCACACTTTGCCTCACAGATCTGGAACGTGGGCGACACGATCTCCAAGGGGCAGTTCATCGGCACACAGGGACAAACCGGCTACGTCACGGGCATTCACACACATTGGGAGTATGCCGATGCGGCCGGAAACCTGCGGGACCCGTCCAGCATTATCAGAATCCCGAATCAGGTGGGCACGTGGAACGTAGAGTGGGACTCGGGTGGAGGCCCTGACCCTGGTCCCGGGCCGGGTCCTGACCCTGGTCCCGGGCCGGGTCCTGACCCTGGTCCCGGGCCGTGGCCTACTGGCAAATTGCCGGTATGGTTGCTGTTTAAAATGGCGAAGGGAGGTCGTCTGTTGTGAGTGCTCCCTACAGCTACGAACAGATCAACGCCCATGTGTCGCCGGTGACTCCCTCCGTGATGCACACAAAGGGCAACAGCCTGTCCTATTATTTCCGCAAATATCTGTTCCTTGAGGCCGTGTCTATGGTACGGTGGACCTTGCCCGAAACATGGCCCAGTAACCGCTTGCAGTATCTTGTTTTTGGTTCCGGCGGTGTTACGGTGTTCAATACTGACCGTTACGGCCTCGTGTATGACCGAATGGGACTTACCGGCATTAACATTTTCTACAATCCCACCCACTCCATCATTGCTAACCCTTTTATTAAAGGGTCCCCATATTTGCAAATCGGAAAACAATGCGAGATCATCAATTTGCAACCCGATTACCGTGGGATGGTGGATATTGTGGCCTACTATGGGGATATGATGGCCCTTGCCGCCCAGACCATCCAGAGCAATTTAATCAATAGCCGCCTTGCCTACGTGTTTGCGTCCGGCAACAAAGCGGGTGCAGAATCTTTTAAAAAGATGTTTGACGCGATTATGCAGGGTGACCCTGCCGTTTTTGTTGATGCCTCTTTGCTCAAAGCGCCCAAGAATGGGCCATCCGGGCAAGCCCCGTGGATGTATTTTGCAACTGACCTCAAAGGGAACTTCATAACCAACGAACTGCTATCCGCTCTTAAAACCATTAAAGCGCTGTTCGACACAGAAGTCGGCATACCGAACACTAATACCAGCAAGAAAGAGCGGATGTTGACCGACGAAGTCAACTCGAACAACGTCGAGACAGCCGCTAAGGCGTCGCTCTGGTTGGATAGCTTGCAACAGGGTTGCGAACGGGTTCACAAACTGTTTGGAATTGATAAGTCTACTTTGTGGGTCGATTGGAGGTTTCCGCCCGATACTACTACACAGGAGGTGAACAACGATGCACGCAACATTGAGCTTTAACGGCCTATTGGCAGGATACCCGGAACTGTTCGATGACTTGAAAGTTCCTAGCAGTGTCTCTAAAGAAACTGTCTGCAATCAATTACTGTTTGATACACTGGAATTTGAGGTGCTATATGCGGACGGCCCGACAATGCGCCGGGCGCTAGGGGTCTTTTCTGAAACCATGCTCCCGAGCTGGTCCCGGTACACTGAGGCCCTGGGCCTTGAATACGACGCTTTGGCGTCCGATGCCCGAACCAGAACAACCGACCATGCAGGAACTAGCGGCGGCACAATCAACCGCACTAACGGCAGGAAGGGATCGACGACCCGCACGCCGAACCTGACCACGACTGGCCAGAATACCGGCAGTGACAGCACCACCCGGGACGTTACGGGCTTCGACAGTGGATCCTTGCAAACCGCTGAACGGAGCACAACGGCCCTCGGTACTGGGAACACCATTACCAGCAGCGGCACGGACACGACCACCACCGATCAGACGACAACCGATAACAACACCTCGGAGTTACACGACGGCTATAACGACACCGTGACCGAGAAGGGCCGGGCAGGGCGTGACCCGCAAGACCTCATTTCCAAAGAGTTGGCCCTTGCAATGGAAAATGCCGTTCATAAAATCGTTACGGACATCCGGGCAAACTTCTGTTTGCTGGTTTATTAAGGAGATGTAGTTATGAGTATCAATCCTATTCACAGAACGCCCTACACAAATTTCCATGACCTCAATCTTGATTGGATTATTGAGGTGCTGAATGAGTATAATACCAAACTGACAAACTTTGTCAGTCTGGCTACTATCAAGTATGCGAACCCCATCCAGTGGAACATTACTAGCCAGTATGAAGCAAACACCGTTGTAGTGGATAGCAATGGCAACGCATATCTGTCTGTGAAGCCGGTGCCGTCTGGTGTTTCTCTGGACCGTACGGAGTTTTGGACAAAAATTGGCAATTTCGACGAACTCTGGGCCGATGTGAAAAAAGCCATCACTCCAAACGATGAGGGACACAGCCCCACCGCCACAGAAAATAGAGCTGTCGACGATCTTGTGTGGGTCAATGGGGCGCTGGTGCGTGTCACTAAAACAATGCTCGCCGGCGATGCCTATGTGCCCGGCTCCAACTGCGTGAGCAGCTCCACAAATGAAGTTGTGCAGTACCTTATTACCAGGCTTAATGAGGGCTTGAGAGCCGAGCAGACGGCCCGGGAGAACGCAGACAACAAGCTTCAGACGGCTATTGGGGCGGAGCAGACGGCCCGGGAGAATGCAGACACGCAGCTCCAGACGGCTATCAACAACGAGAAAACGGCCCGGGAGGATGCTGACAGCAGCCTTCAGTCGGCCATTGAGGCAGAGACATCGGCCAGAGTGAACGCCGACAACGACCTTCAGAACAGTATTGACCAGCTACAGCAGGATGTTAAAAACGTCCTTGACTACGCTAACGTAAAAAGCTACGGCGCCAAGGGTGACGGCACTACCGATGACACTATCGCGTTCTCGACCGCCATTGCATCCGGCAAAGACCTGTTTATTCCTGACGGCGAGTACATTATCACAGGTGCAATTAACATCGGATCGCCGCTCATGACAAGTAAAGCTATCGTGGTAGCGTCGGGCGTAATGTTGACGATTGGTGATCCTGTGGCCCCCTGCACCCTGCACTTCCGACAGAAAAATGGCGGCAAATTTGCAGTCAAAGCGGGTGAGACTATCGCAGATTGGTTCATCGACACCAGTATCGCAGATGTGTTCAGCGGGGGCTCAATTCAGTCCTTTACAGGTACAATCAAGTTCCCCACAGCCGGTAACTGGGGCGCCGCGGCAGGGACTCTTACAGCCGATACAATTTATAAAATTAATGCGCCTGTAGGGGCCAGCTCCCACACGACTTATGATTTTTGTAATAATGTTGTGAGTTTCAGCCCAGACGGTGTTATCAATATTAGGGGTAGCAGCAATACTGCTCATGTGGAACGGTTGTCTGTTCGCAATGCTACTTTTGTGGCGACCGCCGAAAATGTGCTGGAGTTTATCAATGTTCAGTATGCCGAACGTGTCACCATTGATAATCTCCACTGTATCGGAGGCCGACGGGTAGCTCGCTATATTAACACGATCAACATCTATACAAAAAATATTGTTCACGACACTTTTTATACATCGGCTAACCCCTATTCGTCGTTCCTTCTGGATGAATCAAGCGGCGGGGTCTCAGGAATTAGTGGCAATGCGTCCATCAGATTCTATAACTGTCTCAGTAGCTGTAACAATCTGACGGGCGACAGCCAACAATTTCTTCTGTACAACTCCGATGACATGCGCGACGTCTACATTGATAAGTGCGAATGCTCGTGCGCGTCAACGGCTATCCAGATTTTCACTAAAAGCAGCGGCCACACCGTATGGAATATCTGGATTACTGGCTATGTCGCGGACCAGTGCACCCGCGGACTGTATGTCAGAAATGCAGGAGGCAGCCAGATCACTGTTGATGGTTGCTATTTCAATGCAAAAGACCGTTTGGTCGAATTTGAGAACTCCTCTGGCGTGATAAGCAACTGCCAATTTATCGGTACGCAATCTTGCATAGGAGTTCGACTGTCGTATGCGAGAGGGTGCGTTGTTGATAATTGCCAGTTTATCAATGTGGATCAATGTGTCGCGGCATCGCAGTCTTCCGCATGTCAGATTACAAAAAACATAGTTCATCGCACTACAAAATTCACAGAGGCATTTGCTTTTTCGTTCCTTAACGGCTGTGTCGATAATAGGGTATTGTTTAATTCGGTTGTCCCTCCTTCTGCCGAACTATTCTACGTGGCCGGTATACGCTTTGATTCAACTGGCCTGCGCAACATCATTGGAGGAAATGCAGTAGCAGGTACCGAACTGTCGAACCAGGAAAGTGACTTGACGACACTAACCACGACTCGCCTATAATTATATTGTATCTTGTGCCCACTCCCTACCCTATGGGGAGTGGGCACTATATTTTGTACCCACTACTGGGGCACTATAGCGATACCACGGGATCCATATAGCATACCATACGTTATATTGTATATGTTGCTATAAACATTGCAAAAATTGCGGTACT
>ERZ779843.3441-NODE-3441-length-13327-cov-3.461272_pt1 | contig 13327 bp, 9 predicted proteins | sample MGYA00511560_ERZ779843 | MGnify/ENA primary metagenome ERZ779843 (study PRJEB29588, sample SAMEA2158062) | human gut metagenome | biome: human gut; feature: human-associated habitat; material: faeces | place: Denmark | collected 2008/2010 ... | reverse complement strand
ACTGATCACTGCACAACATCCAAGCAAGGAATGTGCACATATCAAGCGATATCTTGATTCTAATTACGGAGAAAACATCTCTCTTGATCATCTGTCTGCCATCAGCCACCTGAACAAGTATTATCTCAGCCATGAATTTACCAAATATTATGGGATTTCCCCTATGAACTATCTAAACCGAAAGCGGATTGAGATATGTAAAGAGCTTCTGGAAAATACTGATTATGGGATTTCAGATATTGCGCATCTCACAGGATTCTCCTCTCAGAGCTATCTCTCCCAGAGCTTTCGCAAATCCTGTGGCATGACTGCAGGAACTTACCGTAAACTTAAGAAAAAAAGAAAGGATCCTATTTAATATCATGCAATACACATTTCCAAACTACTATAAAGAATTTTCCTGCATTGCAGGAGCCTGTCCGGATACCTGCTGCGCAGGATGGCAGATCGTGATTGACGATCAGACACTGAAGAAATACCAGCACTTTAAAGGTCCATTCCGCAATCGCCTGCACAATGATATTGACTGGAAACAACATGTTTTCCGCCAGTATAACAGACGCTGTGCTTTTCTCAACGAAGAGAACCTGTGTGACATCTACACAGAAGCAGGACCGGAAATGTTCTGCAGAACCTGCAGAAATTATCCTAGACATATTGAAGAATTTGAAGGTCTGCGTGAGATTTCCCTGTCGCTCTCCTGTCCGGAGGCAGCAAGGATTTTACTTTCCCAAAAAGAAAAGGTACACTTTATCACAAAAGAAAAAAAGACAAAAGAAGAAGTCTATGATGACTTTGATTATTTCCTGTTCACTGCACTTATGGACACCCGTGATATGCTTATAGATATCATCCAGGACAGAGCTGTACCCATGCAGAAACGTCTGTGGAAACTTCTGGCTGCTGCACATGATTTCCAGTTATGTGTAAATAAAAATGAACTCTTTAAATGGGAAGAAATGCGAAAACGACATGAAGATTCCGGATACGGAGATAGATTTTGCAACAAAATTTACTCTCGTATAAATGCAGATAACATAGAAAACAGTTCTGCTGCATCTGCCTGTGCAAATACACCAGAACAATTATTTAAAAAAATGTGGAAAAATGTTGTCCCGGAAATGGAGGTTCTGCGCCCGGGATGGCAGGAATACTTAAAGAATTGTCTGACTCCACTGTATAATGGAAATACAGATCCGCAGTCTGACTCCGGAAATCTTTATTCCTGGCAGAAAAGTGAATTTGATTTCTCTTATCCGGACTGGCAGATTCAGGAGGAACAGCTTCTTGTTTACTGGATCTATACCTATTTCTGCGGTGCAGTTTATGATGATGAGATCTTTGCCAAAGTAAAAATGGCAGTTGTATGTACCCTGTTCATCCATGAATTAAATGTGGGAACCTATCTGAAAAACAACCGGCAGTTTAAGCTGGATGACCAGATCCGTATCTGTTATCAGTTTTCAAGAGAACTGGAACACTCAGATCTTAACCTGAACAGATTTGAAGAATTAATGTCTGAAAAAGAGATTTTCTCCTTTGAAAATCTGCTGAAGATCTGCTGATGCAAATAAAAAATCCAGTTATTATGAGCACTAAATCAATCGGAAGGCCTCTGATGGTCTTCCGATTGATTTTAATAATTAATATTGTCCTCTCGTTACTGTGTTTTCAGCATATGCCAGAATTCTATCTGTTTTCATTTAGAGCGTGTTTGAAAAATCATTTCAACAATCTGTACTCTCTAATCTACGGATCATAGATACCAGATGTCCGGCACAATTTCGGATTTCTTCTTCTGTAAGTTTACCTTCTTTATATGCCTGGCGAATATTCTTATCATCATCCGGATTTCCAGGCATGATAATGTCATTGCCTGCTGCCACACATTTCCATGGAACGCTTCCATCTTCCGGAACTGTTGTGTTCCAGTCTGACATAATTGCTCCGTCAAATCCCCATTCTTTTCTGGCAACTGTCATGCACAGATCTTTGCTGTTCGCCGCATGAATACCGTTGATAAGATTATAGGAAGTCATAATAGAAACAGGATTTCCTTCTTTTACTGCAATTTCAAATCCGCGGAGATAGATTTCTCTGAGCGCACGTTCGGATACACAGGAGTCAACACCCATGCGGTTATCTTCCTGATTATTGCATGCAAAATGCTTGATTGTTACGCCACATCCTGACTTGCTCTGAACACCCCGGATCACTGCTGCTGCCAGCATCCCTGACAGATATGGATCTTCTGAATAATATTCATAATTTCTTCCACATAATGGATTTCTGTGGATATTCATGCCTGGTGCAAGCCACAGATTCACATGAAATTCTTCCATTTCTTCTGCGATTGCTTTTCCAAACTCTGTCATGAGATCTGTATCCCAGGTCTGTGCCAGTGCTGTTCCTACCGGAAAAGCAGTACAGTACTGATAATAAGTGTCTGCATTCTCATGATGCACACCAGGTTCCAGAATTCCATTTTCCAGTGAACCAAGAACACCCATTTCATAGATACTGTCTGCCTCTTTATCTACTTCATACCACTGTCTAAGGCGGATACCTGCCGGACCGTCCGCCATAACAAGAGAGGGGATTCCATACTCTTCCAAAGTACCGCAGGTTTCACCTGCTGATCCCGGTACTCGAATCCCTGCTGCACCAAGAGTACTGATATTCTCTGAAATCTTTCCATAAAGCAGAGGAATCAGCTCTTCTGTAGTTCTGTCTTCCAGAACAGAAACAAATCTTTTTTCTTCCTCTGTCAGATTTTCCTGATTTTTTCCGGCATCTTCCGATTTTGCCGGTATCATCGCAGGTTTAAAATAATATTCCGGAACCTGCGCTGTTATCAGTTTTTCCTGTCTCTGCACAGATTTTTCTTTCAATTCTTTTGTCAGATAAATCTGTTCCAGTTCTTCCTGAAGCGGACAGATTTTATCCATCTGTTCCAGTACTGTATCATCTGAAACTACCAGAACTGCTTCCAGTTTCAGTTTGTCTGAACTGTTTCCGACCAGAATGCCATATTTGCCTTTTTCCACTATCCATGTATGTGTTTCCTCATTGAAAGAAGCCAGTTGTTTCTGTGGAATCTCAACAGTAAGTGTTTGTGTTTCTCCCGGCTTCAGAAGTCTGGTTTTTGCAAAACCTGCCAGTCTCTTATACTCTTTTTCCAGTTCTGTCTGCGGAAGCGTAACATAAATCTGTACCACTTCTTTACCAGCATATTCATTTCCTGTATTTGTAACCTGAACCTCTGCTCTGATCTTACTTTCTTCCATATTTATGCTGCAACACTTCATCTCAAACATAGTATAAGAAAGACCAAACCCAAACGGAAACATCACTTTTTTGTCAAAGCTGTCAAAATATCTGTAACCTACATAAATACCTTCTTTGTATTTTTCCTTTTCCAGATTGCCATTCAGATACCCATACTCTTCTGAAGCCGGATAATCCTCGTATCGCCTTGCCCAGGTTGTTGTCAGTTTACCGCCCGGCACTTCTTTTCCCAGAAGTACATCAGCCAGGGCATCTCCCCCTTCCTGACCAAGCTGAGAAATATTTAAGATTCCTTTTATATTGTCTGTCTGTTCCAGAATATCTGTCAGCTCCACAGGACCACCTGCATTAAGAATAAGGATCACAGGTTTGTTCATTTCTGCAAGATAACGTAAATCTTCCTCTTCTCTCTCGCTTAAATAGTAATCTCCCTTTACTCTGCGGCGGTCTTTTCCTTCTCCTGAAATACGACTGATCACATAAATCACCACATCTGCTTCACAGATATCTTCCTCTGCCACCTTACGTCCCAGCGGCATTGCAAAAGGATTCTCTGCATAGGCATCAAAAGGATTATCTACTTTCTTAGCTTCTTCCAGAACTTTTTCTTTCCACGCCTCTCTCGCCTGCTCATAGCGATTGTGATAATCGCTGATCCAGTCTTCGCTTACAATTTTTACTCCTGCTTCTTTCAGTCCCTGATAAATGGAAATATTCTTTCTGTTGTTAACATCTCCAGAACCAATTCCACCCTTTACGGTTTTCTCTGCTCCATACCCAAGAAGTGCAGCAGCTGTATCTTTCTTTAATGGAAGGATTCCTTCATTTTTCAGCAGAACAATGCCTTCTGACGCCGCTTTTTTGGCAAGCTTTCCATGCATCAGTTCTCTCTCTGACGGCTGTTCTTCTCTAGTTCCACTGTAAATCCATTTCTTCATATAATTATACTCCTGTTTTTAATATTATAATTCTCATGAAAAGAACCTCCATAGCATTCTCTCTATGGGGGTTCTTAATTCTCATTATTCTTTTACACCACCAAGTGTAACACCTGCAATAATGTATTTGGATAAAAGCAGATATACAATAATGATTGGCACGATCGCAACAGTGATCATCATGTAAATTTTACCCATATCAAAGTTCATATAATCAGCACCACGCAGAGTTGCAATCAGGATCGGCACTGTCATTTTGCTCTTTGACTGAATGATCAGGGCAGGAACGAAGTAATTGTTCCAGGATCCTACGAAAGTAAAGATTGCCTGTACTGCTACTGCCGGTTTCATGATCGGAAGTACAATACTGTTAAAGGTTCTGAATTCTCCGGAGCCATCAATTCTTGCCGCTTCCACAAGGGATAAAGGAAGGGAAGACTGAAGGTAACTGTACATAAAGTAAAAGACTGCCGGAGATGCAATGGATGGAATGATCAGCGGAAGTAAAGAGTCATACATTCCCATCTTTGTGATCAGTCGTAAAAATCCCATTGCTGTTACCTGTGTAGGCATAACAAGAATTGCCATAATAAAGGTAAAAGCTGCTTTCTTCATTTTAAAATCATAAGCATATAGACCATAAGCTGTCAAAGAAGAAAAATATGTACAAAGTGCAGCACTGCAGGAAGATACAACAACACTGTTAAGAATACCGCGGAACATCGGGAAACTTCCGTCATTTGCCACATTCTTCAAATTCTCAAGAAAATATTTTCCGGGAAGTGCTGAAAATCCTTTCTGCAGATCCGCATGGGAACGTGTTGCATTTACAATCAGAATGTAAAAGAAAAACAGACACAGGAAGGATAAAAAGATCAGCACAAGATGAACAAAAATACTGCGCACACGACCTGATGTATTTGATTTCATAGTTTATCTCCTCCTTCTTTCTTCTTTTGCTTTTTTCTTTGCAGCTTTCTTAGATCCGTCCGGGTCTGTGTCATTTGTCATCTTATATACGATCATACATAAAATACCGCTGACAATAAACAGATATACGGACAGTGCACCTGCCATACCATAGTTCTTGCTCTTTAAGTGGCTGTTCAGGAACATGATCAGAGTCATAGATGTACGGTCCGGATTTCCCTGTCCATTTGTAAGAATCTGAGGAACATCGAACATCTGAAGACCACCGATGATAGATGTGATCAGTGTATAAGCAAGGATCGGACGGATCAGCGGCAGTGTGATATAGAAAAATCTCTTGATACTGTTACAGCCATCCAGTTCAGATGCTTCAAAAATATCCATACTGATACCCATAACAGCAGCCATCAGCATAATTGTTGTATTACCAAACCACATCAGGAAGTTCATAAATCCGACCAGAGATCTGGTTCCGATTACAGAACCCAGGAAATCTATCGGATTTTTAACCCATCCCAGAGACATCAGAATAGAGTTAATCGGTCCGTTGGTAGAGAACATGGTAAAGAACAATAATGCAAATGCAGAAGCCATGATCAGGTTAGGAAGATAAATAACAACCTTGAAAAACTGCTGTCCATGGATCTTCAGACGCGCATCTGTAAACCAACATGCCAGAACCAGTGCGATCACGATCTGCGGTACAAATCCGATTACCCACAGAATCAGTGTATTAGCACTGTATTTGAGCATATCTGACTTCAACAGACTCAGATAGTTTGCCATTCCAATAAAATTCGGTCCGATTTCTTTAATTCCTGAACGATAATATTCATAGAAACTATAACGTACAGTATCTACCAGCGGAATCAAAGAAAAGATTAAAAAAGTTATAAAAAATGGAAGGATAAAGATGTATCCCCATTTTGCATAGCTGATGCTTTTCTTTTTTTTCATAGTTCAGCATTCCTTCCTTTACATATTAGCGCCAGACACACATCGCGTTCATGTGTGTCTGGCAAATACAAATGCATCTGTACAGGTTATTTACACCTGAAACTTTTTAACTGTCAATTCAAAAGCGTTTATTATTCAGCCCAGTTAACTTCCTGGATTTCCGGATAACGTTCTTTGATTGCTGTTTCAAAGTTTGATTTTGCTTTGTCATAGTCTACCTGACCCTGGAAGTAATCGCTGAAAGCGTTCTGGATCAGTTCTACACATCCCTGGTCATAAGCAGAAAGTGGTGCAATCTTGATGTTCTCTGCAACCGGTGAGAAATATGTAAATGGATTCTGTCCGCCAAGGAAGTCAGATGCGAAAGTATCATCTTTTGCAACTTCCTGCATACCACTCTTTGTATTTGTAAAGTCAGAATAATCTTTGGAAATCTTTAATAAATTGTCCTTATTTCCTGTCAGTGCAAGAATGATATCTTTTGCATGTTCCGGATTATCTGTTCCTGTTGCTGCATGGATGTAAGAACCGCCCCAATTGTATTCCTGTGGTGGATTTGTAACAGCCCATTCTCCGTCTTCTCCATCCCAGTTTGGTTTCAATGTAAAGTCAATTCCCCATGCCGGGAAGAGGAATGCAAATACTTTGGATTCAGATCCCATAGCTTTGTTCCAGTCATCATTCCACTGACCTTTTACAGTTTTGTTCAGGTATCCTGCATCCAGCCATTCTTTGGAATCTTTGATCCAGTTCATTACCTGCTGGTCTACGTTAACAGTTGTTGCACCGTCTTCTACCCATGGCTGGGAAATGCTGTTTCCATACAGTCTGAATGTATCAGCATAAGAAGCAAATGTGTAATATCCTTTTGCTTTCAGTTCTTCAGCTGTAGCTTTTGCTGTATCCCAGTCTTTCATTTTCTTGCCTACTTCTTCAGGATCGTCGGTTCCGAACACATCTTTGGCAATATCACGACGATATACAAGAAGTCCAGGGCAGCACTGCCATGTAGATCCTCTCTGTACTCCATCTGCATCAGATGCAGTTGTTTTTGTAAAGTCATACTGATCTGCAAGATCTTTGTCAGGATCAATTCCAAGATCTGTCAGAGGCATTGCCACATCCGCTGCTGCATCTGTATATTTGTATACATAATCTGTTTCTGATAAGAAGATATCTACCTTATCATCTGCTGATGCATCAGCCTGATTCATAAGAGCTTCATCAAGTTTCTGCTGATAAACACCATCCTGATTTGGATTTATGATCCAGTGAATTTCTGTTCCATCGTTTAATGTTGTTACTGTTCCGTCTTTGGATGTTTCTTTTACTTCAGGATATACTGCTTCCAGACGCTGACGGAATTCATCATTCCAGGAATAAATATTGATTACTTTTCCTTCTTCATCTGCATGTACGATTGTAGCGGTTCCACCCATTGTACCTGCAATTACGGATGCTGTAAGTAAAACAGCTAATGCTTTCTTTTTCATTAAAAAAGCCCTCCTTTTTCTTTTTTTCTCTTTGTGAGTTTCTTGCCTCACTTGATGTATCAGATTATAGCTTAAGCTGCTTTTCGGGTATATTATAATTTCCACCAAAATGTCAGATTCATGACCTCATTGTGTTCTTTTTATATACAGACAGATTTTGTCATTTAATAAGGAAATCTTTCCTAAAATCATGATCTTTCTGTTTTTTTATTAGTATTTTTGTATAAAAAGTACCATTTTTCTATAAATCAGCCAGATGAATATTCGCAATCTGATTCATTACCTGCTCATATATTTTTCTGAAATTGTGTTATTTTATGTCATGATTCTGATACTTACTTCATGTTTCTTATTTCCGAAAGATCTCATTTCCGATATAATTTCCATACAATATTTATGGAAGGAGAAAAATGTTGAAACATATTAAGTTTATTGATAATCATGGAAGCTTTTGTGTGAACAGACCGGAAAATACCAGTTATCTTTATTTTCCTCTTGCATCAGAAGCAGGTCTGAAAAGTTCCGTCACACCAGTGCTTGGAGGTGACAGCAAAATTGATCAGGATACCTTCCTGCTGGAACCGGTCAGTTCCGAGAATCTTCATAACAATCGTTCTTCCAGAAATTTCTGGATCGTAAAAGAAGGACACATTCCTTATTCAGTAACAGGTTCCTCTGCTCAGCAGGAAGCCGACCGTTTTACTGACAGGCAGGAAGACAGTGAACTAACCGCCGGATTCATGTGGCAGACTTTGAAAAGGACTTCCAGAGAACTTGGGCTCATCTCCACAGTTACTTCTTTTATCCCCAAAAGTGATAATGTGGAGATTATGTATGTGACGGTTGAAAACCAGACAGATACTGTACAGAAATTTACTGCATATGGTGCAATTCCTGTTTACGGAAGAAGTGCGGATAACATTCGTGATCATCGAAATGTCACTTCCATGCTCCATCGTATCGAGACAACAGAACATGGAATCAACGTCTGCCCCACCATGTCATTTGACGAGCGGGGACATCAGCCAAATCATAAAATCTATTATGTAAATGGCTGTTCCGGAAAGGGAGAAAATCCGATTTCCTATTATCCGACTGTAGAAGATTTTATCGGAGAAGGTGGTACCTATACACATCCACGCACAGTATATGAAGGATATAAAGGAGTTCCCGCACACAGTCTGGCAGCAGGAAAGGAAGCAATGGGTGCTTTCTGTTTCTCATCTTTCACACTGGCTCCCGGTGAAAAAACAGACTTTATTTTATTATCAGGTATTGCCGACAGTAAAGAAGAAATTGAAAATATTTTTGAAAAATACAATACTTCCGATAAAGTAAAAAATGCACTGGAAGAAACCAGAATTTACTGGAAAAAACAGGTAAACGTTGACTTCCACACACAGGATCCTGACTTTGACAGTTATATGAAATGGGTAAGTTTCCAGCCATTCCTGCGCCGTTTATTTGGCTGTTCTTTCCTTCCTCATCATGATTACGGACGTGGTGGACGCGGATGGCGTGATCTGTGGCAGGATTGTCTTTCTCTTCTGCTGATGAATCCTCAGAATGTAGGTGCCATGATTGAAAAGAATTATGGCGGCGTACGTATTGATGGTACAAATGCTACTATTATCGGAGACGGTGACGGCAATTTTATCGCTGACAGAAACGGAATCGCACGTGTATGGATGGATCATGCACTCTGGCCGCTAATCACGACCAGTCTTTATATTAATCAGACCGGAGATATAGAGATTCTTAAGAAACAGGTTCCTTATTTTAAAGATGCACAAACCATGCGCGGCACAGAAATTGATACTCTCTGGAATGACGCATATGGAAATAAACAGCGCACCGAAGACGGTCAGGTATATACCGGAAGTGTTCTGGAGCACATTCTGATCCAGCAGCTTGCCGCTTTTTATGATGTAGGTGTTCATAATATTTACCGTCTCCGCGGAGCTGACTGGAACGATGCCCTGGATATGGCAGCAGAAAATGGTGAAAGTGTTGCCTTTACCTGTGCTTATGCGGGCAATCTCCACACTCTTGCTTCCATATTACGCCTTATGGAATCTGCAGGCGAAACCAGTATCCCGCTGTCAGAGGAAATTGAAATCCTGCTGAACGACCAGACAGATATGTTTGACAGTGTATCTGAAAAGAAAAAGATTCTTACTGAATATGCCAAAAGCTGCAGGCATAACCTGAGCGGCAGAAAGAAAAACTTCTCTCTCTCCACACTTGCTGCCAACCTGATCCAGAAATCCAACTGGCTGACAGATCATATCCGTTCACAGGAATGGATTGATGGCAAAGACAACGAAGAAGGATGGTATAACAGCTATTACGATAATCATGGAGAGGCAGTGGAAGGTTTCCACCATGAACAGGTGCGTATGATGCTCACGGGCCAGGTTTTCTCTATTATGGGAAATGTTGCCACTGATGCGCAGATCAGAAAAATCGTAAAAAGCGCAGATCATTATCTTTACAGAAAAGAAATTGGCGGTTACCGCCTGAACACAGATTTTCAGGAACTGAAGTTTGATATGGGACGTATGTTCGGTTTCGCTTATGGCGAAAAAGAAAACGGTGCTGTTTTCTCTCATATGGCAGTTATGTATGCAAATGCCTTATATCAGAGAGGCTTTGCAAAAGAAGGCTGGAAAGCATTGCGTTCTCTGTCTGATACAGCTCTCGACTTTGATACCAGCCATATTTACCCGGGAATTCCTGAATATTTCCGTTCAGACGGACGTGGCATGTATCATTATCTGACAGGTGCTGCAAGCTGGTATCTTTTTACCATGATCACAGAGGTCTTTGGTGTCCGTGGAGTTTTCGGAAACCTTTTGGTTCATCCAAAACTTCTGGCAGAACAGTTCGATGAAGCAGGAACTGCTTCTGTCTCTGTTACTTTTGCAGGAAAACAGTTCCATGTTACCTACCGAAACACAGACAGAAAAGATTATGGTTCTTATCATATCGCCGCTGCGGACTGCGACAAAACAGCAATAGAAATCGTAGAAGATTCCCATATTATGATCTCCAGAGAATTTATTAACAACCTCTCTTCTGATCTTCATGAAATTACAGTGACACTTGCCTGAAAACAATAGCTGCTCAGCCTCCATAAAAGCAGGCGACAGGCTGTTATAAATATTGTTCTAACAGAAAGGATTTACTATATGAAATACGGATATTTTGACAATGAAAACCGAGAATACGTGATTACTAATCCGGCAACACCTGCACCATGGGTAAACTATCTGGGTTCCCCGGAGTACGGTGCAATCATTTCCAATAATGCAGGGGGCTACAGTTTTGCAAAATCCGGTGCAAACGGACGTATCCTGCGCTATGTTTTTAATAACTTTGACCAGCCGGGACGTTACATTTACATTCGCGATGACAGATCATCAGACTTCTGGTCTGCATCCTGGCAGCCTGTAGGCAAAGATCTGGCTCAGTATAAGAGCGAATGCCGTCACGGAATCGGTTATACAAAAATTTCTGCCGACTACAGCGATATTCACTCAGAAGCCCTTTACTATGTTCCTCTTGGAAAAAGTTATGAAGTATGGGCATTATCTGTGACCAATCATTCTGATCACGAAAGGAACCTGACTCTCAGCGGATATGCAGAGTTTACCAACCACAGCAATTACGAACAGGATCAGGTTAATTTACAGTACTCTCTTTTTATTTCTCGTACACTGTTCGAAGGAAACAGAATTACTCAGCAGATTCATGGAAATCTTGATGCAATTCCTGAAAATGAGAATGTAGATGAGAAAAATGTGACAGAACGTTTCTTTGGACTTGCAGGTGCTGAGGTTTCTTCTTACTGTGGGGACAAAAATGAATTTCTCGGAAGTTACCATGGATATGGAAACCCTGAAGGTATTGTCTGTGGTGATCTTGGTGATAAGACAAGCTATAATGAAAACTCCTGTGGTGCTCTCTCCTGCAAAATAACTCTTAAAGCAGGTGAAACCAGAACAATTGCTTTTCTTCTTGGAATGAAACCGTCATCTGAAGCTGCTGAAGTAATCAGATGTTACGAAAATCCGGCTCCAACTGTAGCAGAAGAACTGGAAGCATTAAAAGCTGACTGGAACAGTAAGCTTGATAATCTTAAAGTCAGCACTCCAAGTCCGGAATTTGATACTATGATTAATACCTGGAACGCATACAACTGTTTTATGACTTTCATCTGGTCCCGTGCAGCTTCCTTCATTTACTGTGGACTCAGAAATGGATACGGATACAGAGATACTGTACAGGATATTCAGGGAATCATCCATCTGGCACCGGAAATGGCACTGGAAAAGATTCGTTTCATGCTGTCTGCGCAGGTAAATAACGGTGGCGGACTCCCTCTTGTCAAGTTTACTCACACACCTGGAAAAGAAGATACTCCGGATGATGCTTCTTATGTACAGGAAACCGGCCATCCGGCTTACCGTGCAGATGATGCATTATGGCTTTTCCCAACTGTATATAAATATATTTCAGAAACCGGAAACACTGCTTTTCTTGATGAAGTGATTCCTTTTGCCAACAAAGATGAAGCTACTGTATATGAACATCTGAAACGTGCGGTTGCTTTCTCTCTTAATCACCTTGGACCTCATGGAATGCCCGCCGGACTTTATGCAGACTGGAATGACTGTCTCCGTCTGGGTGCAAACGGAGAATCTTCTTTTGTTGCTTTACAGTTCTATTATGCAATGACAATCCTGAAAATCTTTGCCGAATATAAAAAAGATACAGAATATGTACAGTATCTTGAAGAAACTCAGAAAGCATTTGGCGAAAAAGTTCAGGAACTGTGCTGGGATAACGACCGCTTCGTACGTGGTTATACAGAATCAGGAGAAAGAATCGGTGAAGCTGCTGCTCCTGAAGCAAATATGTGGCTGAATCCTCAGAGCTGGGCTGTCATCAGTGGTCTTGCCAGCCCTGAACAGGGAGACGCTGCACTGAACAATGTATACGAACGTCTAAACACAAAATATGGTGCGATCCTTATGGATCCGCCTTATCATGCGCATGCTTTCGATGGTGCACTGGCAGTTATCTATAATCAGGGAACCAAAGAAAACTCCGGTATTTTCTCCCAATCCCAGGGCTGGCTGATTCTTGCTGAAGCACTCCGCGGTCATGGAGAACGTGCTTTTACCTATTTTATGGAAAATTCTCCTGCTGCGCAGAATGACTGTGCCGAAATCCGTCGTCTTGAACCATACTGCTATGGTCAGTTTACAGAGGGAAAAGCAAGCAAACACTTTGGACGCTCTCATGTTCACTGGCTGACAGGAACTGCTTCTACTGTAATGGTAGGATGTGTGGAAGGTATCCTCGGACTTCGCCCTGATCTTGAAGGACTTCGACTGTCTCCTTCTGTGCCAAAAAGCTGGAAACACTTTGAGATTGAGAAAGTTTTCCGTGGAAAACAGCTTCATATCTCTGTAGAAAATCCAGACGAAAAAGAATCTGGCTGCTGCAGTCTGGTTCTTAACGGACAGAAATTAGCAGATAATTATATCCCTGAAAACCTTCTTCAGGATAAGAACGAAGTCATATTAACTCTTTAATCCCCCGATATTACCAGATGAAAATAAGCGGCCGGCTTACAGAAAATTTATATTCCCTGTAAGCTAGAGCGTGTCTGAAAAATCATTCCCGCAATCTGCACGCCCCACTTTGCGGTAT
>ERZ779843.3420-NODE-3420-length-13392-cov-3.586264_pt1 | contig 13392 bp, 12 predicted proteins | sample MGYA00511560_ERZ779843 | MGnify/ENA primary metagenome ERZ779843 (study PRJEB29588, sample SAMEA2158062) | human gut metagenome | biome: human gut; feature: human-associated habitat; material: faeces | place: Denmark | collected 2008/2010 ... | reverse complement strand
TACCACTGAGCTATCGGGGCGTGGCGGATAGTGGATTCGAACCACTGAAGCACGAAGCGGCTGATTTACAGTCAGCTCCCTTTGACCGCTTGGGAAATCCGCCAGTCTGTTTCCCGCCGCGGTGTTTGACCTCAACAGGCAACTTGGCTATATAACCACAGATTTTCCAGGTATGCAAATCGGCCCCTACGCGAACCTTGTTTTACCGCGGAATTCTGCGGTTTTATCGGCGTGTCTCACAGCGTGTTTTCAGGGCCCGCTTCGGCCCTGCAAACAGCCCCGACCAAGGCTGCACCCCGCACTTCACCCAATCATTTTTTCTTATATGGTGCTCTAGAACCTTGCAATGGCGCGGTTTTCGAGCGATGTCGCCTGTTTGCGCGGCACGGCGCATGCTGGCATGCTGGGCGCATGGCTTCTGATCTTGTACATCACGGACAATCATTCGACGACCAGCCGCTCGGATTCGGCACGCTGGCCATTCACCTCGGCAACGGGGTCGACGCCGAAACCGGCGCGATCCGTCGCCCCATCACGCTGGCGAACACCTACGCGCTGCCCTACGACGCCTCGGCCTTGGCGATTGCCAAGCATCTCGAATCGCTGGATGTGGTGCGTTTCGTGGCGTACCCCGGTCTGGAATCGCACCCGCACCACGAGGTGGCGGTCAGCCAGCTGGCCCGCCCGGACTCCGGGTTCGGCGGCGTGCTGTCGTTCGGCCTCGACACCAATCATGACGGGCACAACCGGTTCGTTTCCAAGCTCAATGTGATTACGTCGGCCGTCTCGCTCGGCCATGACGAATCGCTGATCGTGTTCCTCGGCGAGGATGACGAGCGCCAGTACCTGTACCCGCCTGAGTTCCACCGCGGCTTCTTCCGTCTGGCCGTGGGTCTGGAGGATACGGACGATTTGATTCGCGACATCGATCACGCGCTGGTGGAGGCCGGATTCGAGGTGTGAGACCGCACCGCGCGCATGATTTCGGCCTCTTCCGCCCTGCTGCCGCCGTCAGTGAGTCACAAGATGGCTCGGTGACGACGATGGCAGGGCTTTTACGTCGGCACAAGGACAATACCTGGTGGTCTGCCGACGATGACGGCACTTATCGTCGGCAGACCGCCAGTTTTTGGACCGTCGCCGACACAGAACGCCGATTTGCCGTTGGCAATGGTCCAAAAACTGGCCCGATAACGACACCAACGCGGCTCAGCATCGGCACATCGCCATTTCGTGGCCCACTGCCGACGCTGGCCTCAGGCCACGGCACTCAGCGTCGGTAGAGAGACAACCATTGGCGCAGCGCGACGACACCACGAACCTGCGACACGGAAAAAACAACATACCGTCGACCTACTGCCGTCTTGTGCAAAATGTCTTAAGCCGCTCGACCAAGTCGCCGACTGAGCCTCTTCCATAGGGACCCCAATCCGTTACCCAGTGTAGATGCGGTGCAACGCCGAACTCAACTACGTTGCGCGCATGCACCTTTATGCATAGCAGGCATGGCTGGGCGTTTGGCGGGAGCGGTTTTCGGCTCCCCTCTCTGAGGGGAGCCCCTTTCCGCCTGGCAAGAGAAAACCCCGACTGTCCGTGGGAACAGTCGGGGTTGTTGAAGTTCGCTAGGCGACTAATCAGCCGAGGATGGCGAGAATGTCGCGCGCGCCGACGATGAGGTAGTCCTCACCCTCGTAGTGGACTTCGGTGCCGCCGTACTTGGAGTACAGCACCTTGTCGCCGACCTTGACATCCATCGGGATGCGCTCGCCCTTGTCGTCACGACGGCCCGGGCCAACGGCCAGGACTTCACCCTGCTGCGGCTTCTCCTTGGCGTTGTCCGGAATATACAGACCGGAAGCGGTCTGGGTCTGGGCCTCGGCCTGCTTGACGATGATCTTGTCTTCCAACGGTGTGAGCTTAATCGACACTGTGGGTCACCTCGTATCTACTTGTAGTTCGATAATGCCGCGCCAGAACGCCTCAAGAGGCTGACGATCACTTGCGTTGTCCCTTTGCGCTAGGACACATCGTAGCGCGATTATTAGCACTCTGCCAACTCGAGTGCTAACGCTGTGAGAGAAAATCGGCGAATCGCAACGCTCAGTTGCCGCGGCGGGCAAGAATGGAGTCCAAGCCTGCGCCCAACGAATCGGTGGTCGCCGCTGGCGCTTCGACGTCGGCACGCTCCTCGGATTCGTGGAATGCGGCTCGCTGGGCGGCGTTTGCAGCCTCGTCATCGGCGTCCGTAGCGGCGTTCGTATCGGCATCATCGCGCTGCTCCGGCTCAGTGTCTACAGCGTTTCCGGCGCTGACAGCCTTGGCGTCGTCCGCGGCCTTGACGGCTCGGGCCTCGTCAATCAACTTTTCCGCCACTGCGGGTTCGACAGGTTCCGCCTTGGACACCTGACGGGTCGACTTGATCTCCAAGCTTTCCGGAGCGTTGTCGGCGTTATGTTCCCCACCCAAAGTGAAGGAGATGAGATCCTGCGAGGTGGACATATCGAAGACGTCCAGTGCTCGGGCAGGGCGTACGCTGACCAGTTCCGACGTGGCATCGGCAGCGGCAGCGGCATCGTCGCGCTCATCGCGCTCGTCACGCACCGTAAGCGATGGTTCAACTCGAGGGGCGACGGACTTGTCCGACTCAATCGACTTGTCTGTGCGAACGGAGGCATCAGGTGTGGCGGAAGATTCGCTGGTTTCGGCAGCGGACTTACGGTCGGCGGATTCATCGACCATAGCAGACGGCTCGGCGGCAGGCTTATCGGTGGCGGACTGTGCAATATCAGACTTCTCAGACTGTTTGGCGTGCTCTTCCGCGGCCTGATATGCGGCGGCGGACTGACGCAACGCCTTGGCCTTGGCCTGCTCAATCTCGGCATCGCGTAACGCGCGGCGAATCTGCCGCTGTTCCATGACCTCGGTGGCAGCATCCTCAATCTGCTCGGCAGGCTTCTCGGCAGGCGCAGTTACGGCCGCAACCGGTTCGGCCTTGTTCACACGCTTGCTGTCCTTGGACTCGGCAGACGGTTTCTTGGACCAGCCCGTACCGCTATGAGCCCGCTCGTAGCGGACCACCTTGCGCTCCCATTGCCGGGCCTGGCGTGAGGCATTGGCTCCCAGCACCAGCACCAGCAGCAACAGCACGAACGGAATAAGAGCAAGCAGCGGACTGAAATGCAGGGGGAACGATACGGCAAACACCAACACGGTTATGGCAAGCAGGCATACGGCGAGAATCTGCCGGCGGCGGATGGCCGCGCGGCGCAGTTCCCGCACATGGGCGATGTGCTCAGATGTCAGCCTCGCTGACGGTGTTGATGCTGGCATTGCTGCCCCTTTCGCCTTATGCGGCTTGATGTCTCCGAATCGTCTGCCGTTCTCTGCATCAACGATATGCAGGGAAGGCGAATAACGATCCTGCCGGTGCTCGTCCACACGTTTCATGCCGTTGGCCGTACGTACGGGCAGCCATACAACGATAATAATCGCCACAATCACCAGCACGACGACAGTGCTCAGTGACTCATAACCCATAGAGTCAAGGATAGGAGACGTGCCGACGAACTGGGGCTTTCCGTCCGGGCGTGTCGGAGCGGAATTCTTCCGGTCGACGCTTATCTGGAACCGGCGGCGGCGAGTCTAGCGGCGAACCCTTGCCCCATATCTTCAGCCAACAGCGCAAACGTTACGTGGTCACGCCACTGGCCATTGACATACATATACCGCTCGCGCAGTCCCTCATGATGGGCTCCGACCTTACGCACCACAGCCAAAGAACGCGCATTATCCGGCAGAATGGCGATTTCCAGCCGATGCAACGCGGGCCCGAATGGGTCTCCGAGCGCCCAATCGGCAAGCATGGCCAGTGCCATTGGCGCGAATCCGCGGCCGGCGCACCGTTGATCGACCCAATAACCAACCACGCCGGTACGCATGGCACCATACACGATGGCTCCCAACGAAATCTGGCCGACGATACGCATCTGGTATTCGATGGCGAAGATCACGCCGACGCCATGCTGCTCGTTACGGCGCTGCCGCTGCACCCATTGATTGAATGTGATGGAGCCGCCATGCATCGGGTCACCGGATTCCCAAGGTGCCAGCCAGTCGTTGTTGCGCCAGCGCACTTCGTTCCAGCCGTCCTCATCATCCATGGTCAGGGGGCGCAGGACTATCGGAAAACCGGGATGGGTGAGACGTGGCGGGCGGATCTGGTGGTCCAGCTTGAACGCCTCTTTAATCGACTGGAAAACTGACACGGCCTTTATTGTAGCCATATGAAGGTCTTGCGCCGCTACCGTGGCCACTTTCGTTTTACGATGGAAACACTAGATTGTGCGGTATGAGCGAAGTGGGCAGTGGCATGAATATCGGCAGCGACTACAGCGGCACAGAGAAAACAGAGAAGACGGATAAAGCGACGCTGCGCCACCATATACTGTCTCGGCGCAAGCGCGTTCCAGCGGAAGAACGCGGAGCGGCCGGTGAATTGCTGGTGCGACGGTTCCCAGCACACATGATTCAGGATGGTCCCACAGTGGCGGCATATGTGTCGATGGGTTCGGAAATCGAAACCCGGCCACTGTTGCGATGGCTGCGGGCTCATGGCTGCCACGTGTTGGTGCCAAGGTTGGGGTCTGGGTTGGAAATTGGCTGGAGTGTGCTGGATTCATTGGAATCATTGCGCTCGATGGATGCAGTGGGTGGCGCGAACAATGCCGGTAGCTGCAGCTCTCCCAGCACCGTCCATCACAGACCCGATGAGCCAACTGGCGCAGTTCTACCGCCCGAAGCGTTGGAGAAGGCCGATCTGGTCATCGCTCCGGCTTTGGCAGTGGACCCGCAGGGCAATCGTCTGGGGCGTGGAGCCGGCTGGTATGACCGGGCCTTGGCTCGCCGCAAGCCCGCATGTCCCCTGATTGCGGTGTGCTGGCCGTGGGAGGTGTTGGACATTGATTTGCCGGCCGAACCACATGATGTGCCGGCCGACGGAGTGCTGACGCCGGAGGGATACCGGCGGCTTAGCTCATCGGGCCTGTTGAGCTGGCCGGCCGGCCAAGATACTCGGCGCAAGCCAGACTGACCAACCAGCCACGCACACTGGCCGATGGAACCAGAGTGGCAACAGCAAGCTGGCTAGTAAGACCGTAACGCCAATGTGTCAGGGCGGCGACTAGGATATGAACGGTTGCGTGGCATGGCGTTTGGGCCATCCGCGAGAAATATGACTTTGTTGGAGGAATCCGTTGCCTACCTATCATTACCGTTGCAAGAACTGCGGCTATGACTTCACCGAACAGCAGTCGTTCAATGACGACCCGATTACCGTGTGCCCCAAGTGCTCGCAGGAGCAGGTGCGCAAGGTGTATTCCGCCGTGCCGATTGAGTTCAAGGGTCACGGCTTCTACCGCACCGACAAATCCGGCAAGTAAGGTCTGTACACCCGCTTTTCCTCTGTAAACGACGGTGTCGACGGCGGTATGCCGCGGATATTGGCACTACGGGCACTGTCTGTTGCACGGGTTTGAAGCGTTGTGGATAACTTGGCAAGCTAGAACCACATAGGTCGATTTGGCTTGCGCTTACGAAAAACTTCAGGTCACCATGGTTGCATGGTGACCTTTTCGTTTATTAAGCCGCCTGCGCGCGGCTCATTGCGGCGACGGCGCATGGCGGATGCCTTGCGCCGACTCACTGCTGCGTTGTGCGTGGGACTCGCAGTGCTGTTTGGGATTGAAGCCGTATTGGCCGTGGTGGAGACCGAGCCGATGGTGGTGGCCGCCCGCTCGATTCGACGGGGTGACATTATTCTGGCCGCCGACGTTCAGTTGGCTGATATGCCGGTATCTGCGGCAGGCCCGTCTTGGACAGGCAATATTGAGGATGTGGTGGGCAAGGTAGCGCAAATCGATATCGAAGCAGCCGATCCCATTTCCACGCATATGGCCAGAGATGCGCCCGTAGCACCGACCGGCACTACGGTGATTGAAGTCCGCTTGGCCAGTAGCGTCGACGATGTATTGGCCGGCGATCAGGTGAGACTGGTTTCCGCCGTCGGTTGCGAAGGTGCTGATTGCACGCTGGCCGAGAACGCCACGGTGATGAATGTCGGCAAACCGGATGCGACTGGCGCATTGGGAGGCAACGACCGACTGGTGTCGTTCGCAATGCCGCCGGAGGCCGCGGCCAAGGTTATGGAGCTGCAACAGGCCGGAGCGATTATGGCCGTTGTGCGGTAGGAAGCGGAATCGGCCTTCGGCCGATACTGTGTTTTCCGCAGCCTGTCGGCTGCGGAACACAGTATCGGGGCGCACAGAGTGCGCCCCAACTCCTACTCGCGCTCGTTAAAAACGGCCCAATGCGGCGGCAGTTCGCCGAGGATGCGTTTGTCGTCGTCGGATTGCCGTTGTTGGTCGGTCTGCATGTCTCCGGGCTCGAGTTTGACACCGTCAGCGTCAAACTGCTCAGTGCCCTTCATCACCACGCGCTTGTGCTTGCGCGGTGTGCGCCGTGTAGCCGAGTATTCCGCCATGGTTATTCAACCTCGCGATAGATCTCACCGATACGGCTGACGATACGGTCGACTTCCTTATCGGGGTTCACGAAGGCGGCGACACTCCAGACGGTCATCACATTCCAGCCCAAGGAAATGAGATCCTGTGCCGACAAACGATGACGCCTACGCGTGGATTGCACGGACATAAAGTTCGCGTCATCGGTCTGCACGGCCAAGGCAAACGGCTTGTCCTTCAATCCCACCACGAGCGGAATCTTCACGCCCTTGTCGAATCCATAATCAACAGCAGCGTTCAGTCCTCGCGCGCGCAACCTGTCGGCGATATCGTCGAACAGCACGTTGCCGCCTGCCGCATCACGCAACGGAAGCACCGGACGGTCGTCAAGCTGTTCGGCCCACGTCAACATGGTCTTCAGGAACCGAGGACCGGATTGGTGCAGTCGTTCTTCATCCAAATCTTCGGAACCAAAGGCCGACACAATATCCAAGCTGTGGTCCGCCAATGCCAGGGCATCCAGCAACAGTCCGCGACCGCCTGTGCTTTCGAGCGGACCGAACTGCTGAAGCAGACGTCCGTGCGTGGTTTTCGCATAGCACATCGACAGAATCACGTCAGTGGCACGACCTCCGGCCACGTCACGCAAGGAAACCAACCGCACATGGCGCAGGAATCGGCCCATCGCCTTGGATTTGCCTGCCAACGACTTCAATTCGGCACCCAAGCGTGTGCGGAATGCGTCGGTCAACATCACGACCACAAGTCGATAGCTGGAAGGAACCACGGCAAAACCGGCGGCACGTTGCGTAATCAGACGCACCACTTCATCAATCTCCGGCTGGCTGGATTCCACCAGACCAGAAGACATAACCGGCACACCGCTCGCTTCCACACGGTGGAATCGCACCTCACCGGCAGCCGGCTCGGTGGCCACATCATAGCGAACAGGACCATATCCCTCGGATTCAAGGAATGCGGACAGGCGCGGCGCACGGCGAGACGGGGCAGCATCCACCTCGATATGAGGCAACGTGTCGATCAGCTGCTTGACGCTTTCGCTGGTTACCGTCGCGCAGTGGGCGATCACCACCACCTGCTGCACGCGGCCGATGATGGACAGCAACTCGATAGCGGGAATGTGCGCGCACGCATCGAGAATCGCCACATCAGCCAGCACACCCGGCTCGGTGAGTGCGGCGAGCGTACCCGGCGCGGCGGCCAGAATCTCCGGATGATCACGGCGAATCCTGCTCAGCGACACACTGGCGCGCCCTGCCAGCACGGTGTGCATCTGGTTGGCTTCCTGAGTGCGGGAGAACAGCATGTCGCACAGGCGGCGCATGGATTCCTGCGACACCATCGGTCCGATGGAGCGCACGTGCTCCACATCGACCTGCGCAAAGCGGTCGGATGCGGCCTGCAGCGCGGCACCATCCTGGTTGGAGATGATGGCGGACGAACGCACAATGTCCTCAAACACGGTGGTCCACCAGGCCAGCTGCACTTCGCCGCGCACCTGCTCCACGCTCACTCGGCGAGCGTTGAGATCGGCGACCAGTTCGTTCAGTCCGGCAGAGGCGAATTCCTGCTCCAGCAGGCAACGCTCCGGCAAGGTGTCCAGTGCCTTGCGATCATCCAGCAGTGCTTTCAGGCGTGCTTCCACCTTCTCGAAATCGGCGGTTTCCAGATTGCCACCAGCGGGTGTGGTGGAAAGCACGGTATCCAGCGCGGTCATATTGCTGACCAGCGCCTCTTGGGTGGAGATGATCTCGTCGAGCTTGCTGGGCAGCACCGGCCAACCGCCGTGAGGCACGAACTGATGCCACTGCTCCCCTTGCTTGGCGACTACCTTCAACGCTTCGTGCAAGTCCTCGACCTGCGCGCCGACGCGCAGCAGATCCTTGGCTTCCTTGATGTGGCGGCGGCGCTCCCAGAATCCCATCGACGTGCCCTCGGCCTTGCGCTGGCTCTTCGGCTTGGTGGCCTCGATCATGGAGCTGATGTCTCGCTCGAAAATCTCCGGCTGGAACACGTCAAGCACTCGTCGCAGATTCTTCAAAACCGTAACCTGACGCTCCCACTCGCGGGTGGTGGGAGGAACCGGGAATCCGCAGGTCTGCACGGTGCGTGCCACCTGCTCACGGGTGGCGGGCAGGAAGCGACGCAGCAAATCGTCCACGCGCTGGTAGGCGGTTACTGCCTGTTCTTCAGTGGTGATGGACGCCTTGTACCATGCGGTGTCTTCCGGGCCGATGGTGTATTCGCCGAGCTCGCCGGCGCGTTCCATCTTGCCGATCCATGTGTCAATATCGTTGGCGATGCTCAGGGCACTTGACTCGTCAAGTCGAACGTGGGTGGCAGGGTGCGTCGGGAGCACGGAGATACGGGCCAGATTCTGAATGGTCTCGTATGCGGACACATTCCACTTATCGTTGCCCCCGTGCAGGTCGCCCAGATAGCGGGTCAAGCGCGAGCGCACGCCCACGAGTTCGTCGGCCAGCTGGTCGAATCGCTGGGTGGCGACTCCGGGCTGGAATCCGACTGCGGCAATCAGCTGCTTATCAAGCGCGGCGTTGGCGTGTTCATCGGATACATCCAGTACCTGCGCCTTCATCTCATTGGCGGAAGCCGTCTGGATGAACAGACGCTTCTGCTCGGCCACGCCGGGCACGTACAGCACGGAACGACCATTCATCAGGCAGCGCGATGCGATGGCCACAGCCTGCTCCGCGGTGCCCTTCGGGAAGGTGCCGTCGACCACGATGCTATGGCCATTGGCAGCAAGTGACGCGGCATATCGCACCGTATTGTCCACATCGCCGACTTCGTACTCGGCATGCGGGTCTACGTCGAAAGGACTGTATTGCGGAATATTGGCATCTTTGAGCGCGGTGCGGGCGGATTCGTCGCCGGCAAGCGCGTCCAACAGCACATTGCCGGTGGGGCCGTTCTCCAGCTGGTCGATGAACTGTCGGCTTTCGCTGATCATCTGCGACGAGGGGTCCATGAAGCATCCGAGCACAATCTGGCGCTCGATGGCGAAGTCGGAGATACGCTCCGACGCTTCGGACGAAATACGGGCGAACATCGCGGAAGTTTCGGGAGTGCCACTGTCATAGCTGGCACCGTCAAACAGGGAATCCTCATCCAGGAACACCCCCTGCTCACGCAATGTATTGACGAACGCGACGTTCAGGGCCACGCGACCGGTGAATCGAATGGTGGTCGACAAGCCATCATCCTCGATCGTGACGCTCACCGGGTACAACAGCACCGGCAGCGCGTTGCCCTTCCATGTGGCCACGCCGACCACGAGCGACAACTCCGCCACGCCGGAAATCCTGCGTTTGGCGGCCTGGTCATCCAGCACGCGCCCAATATGGCGTTCGGCGGCCTTAAGCACACCCGTGTCGCGGAACAACGAATCCAACCGGACATGGCCGGAAGCGAACAGCTGGGCGATGCCGGAGGGATGGGCATGGGTCATCTCCAGCTTCGCGGCCAGTTGATTCACATCCTCGAGCGGCGATGGCGGCTGCATGCTGCGGTATTGGTCACGCCAGCGACGGATGCGATTCAGACCTTCCGTGAGATTCTGGTTCTGAGTCTGGCTCTGGGTCATCTCTCGACTCACTTTCCAACCGCTTCGCGGTATTCCTGATAGCCCTTGTTGTGAGACAGGGCTTCGTCAATATCGGCCTCGCCACGGGCGGCGAGCCAAGAATACATGTCGTCGTACAGGTACGGATTCATGGCGAGGAACGCCAGCAATTCGGGATGACGGGCGACTTCGAATTGAACATTGAAATCTTGCGTGGTTTTTGCCTCGTCAGAGGTCAGGCCATCGACTTCGACTGCCGGCTCCTGTGCTTTCAGCTCGCCCTTGGCCACACGCTCGAACACCGAGCCGGGCTCGAAGACCGGAGTGTGTACGCCCGTGGAGTCGATATCATATGCTTCGGATACCGGCTGCTGGGCGGTTTCGGCAGCCGGCTGCTGGTCTGCTACGCCTGCTGCGGTGGCTTCTTGATATGCTTCGGCTGCGGTCCGCTGCTGATCGTCCGGTACGTCAGCTGCCGGCTGGTCGGTTTCAGACTGGGCGGTTGCCGGCTGAGCGGTCTCAGGCTGGGTGTTTTCAGATTGAGCGGCTTCGGCTTCCCGGGCGGCTTCAGGCTGGGCAACTTCAGCATGCTGTTCGACAGTGTCCGCCGGCTGAGAATCGCCGGCATTCCTGGTATTCGGAGCGGACTGAACGTTTTCGGCTGACTTGCTTGCGCCAGCCACCACATCGGATTCAACAACCTCCGCCGACGCCACTGCCGGCTCGCTTGTGCTGGGAGCGTGCTTAACAACGGCATGGGCGATGGCATCTACTGGAACAATACCGGAGATCCTGCTGTGCTTGGATGCAGGCGTTACAATCGTCGACTCAGGTTCGGTCTGCTGCTTCGGCAGTGCCACGGAGTTCATGGCCTGCTGGTTTTTGCGTTCGGTCTCCTGCTCGGCATGCTGGGCCAACGCATCCGCGAACAGATCACGGGGTATGGCCGGCTCATCGTTTTTCGTCACTGGCTGCGTGATATTCAGCGAGCCAAGTTCAAGCTCGTCGACCTTGCGTCGAACATTATCCGCGCTGAAGATGGCGGTCGGCTCGCCGGCCCGCAAATCAAGAATATCGTCGACGGACATATCCGCCGCATCCGGCTCCTGCGGTGCTTCGTGAACCGCATAGCCAAACAAATCAGGCACCTTGAGGTCGAGCGGCTTTGCCACTGGATCGTCGACACGAATGAAGTCCGCAGGCACATCGCCGAACTGCATGCGCATGGGAGACGTCGGCAACAGGAACTCGGCATTGGCCGGCAAGCGCAACAAATCGCCATTTTCCCGCACCACATACGATCCATTGGTCGATCCAAGATCACGGACCGAGGCCGTGCCATTGCTTTTTACCGTGAACATGGCGTGCCGTTTGGACATCGATTTGGTTTGATCGGCGACGTCAAGGCGGGTGTTGCCATCATCGGCAAGGGGGCGTAACGGCTTACGGCCGATTTCCACGCACTCCCCCGGCTTGACGCTGATCCGGTCGACACCGTTGATCTTCACCGTCCACTCGCTCACCGTGACCGCCTTCCTGGACACACTATTTGACCACACTACGTGCCATTGTGTCATCTTTTACCGGCTTTTGGCGGATTACTGGGCACAGAATTGACAACTTTCGCTCATTGCCAGCTTTGTGTTTCCATGCCGGATCGCGTTCTCCGCCTCGTCCTCGTCAACTAGTCTACTCAGTATGCGGAAACCCCGCAGCCTGAAACACAGGTGCGGGGTTCCTCGAAAAGCTGTGATTGCGGCTTATGCCGCACAAATCACTTGAGCTCGACGCTGGCGCCAGCCTCTTCCAGCTGAGCCTTGGCCTTCTCGGCATCTTCCTTCTTGGCCTTCTCGAGGACGGCCTTCGGAGCGCCGTCGACAAGAGCCTTGGCCTCGGCCAGGCCGAGGTTGGTGATGGCGCGGACAGCCTTGATGACCTGGATCTTCTTGTCGCCGACGGCGGAGAGGATGACGTCGAACTCATCCTTCTCTTCCTCAGCCGGAGCAGCAGCGCCAGCAACAGCGGCAACAGCGGCAACCGGAGCGGCAGCCTCGACGTCGAACTTCTCCTCGAAGGCCTTCACGAACTCGGAGAGCTCGACCAGGGTCATCTCGCCGAAGGCTTCCAGCAGCTCATCGTTGGTGTACTTAGCCATTATGGCTTCCTTTCAATCTTGGCGGCGGACGAAGTGGTAGATCCGCTGCCTAATAAACCTTATTGTTTAAATTATCGAAGCGACTGATTCATGCCGTGAGGGCGTAAATCAGGCAGCCTTCTCCTGCTTTTCGCGCAGGGCGTCGATCGTGCGCACAGCCTTGGTAGGCAGAGCGTTGAACAGGTACGCGGCCTTGGCCATCGATGCCTTGATGTCGCCGGCGAATTCGGCAAGCAGCTGCGGGCGGGACTTGAGGTCTGCCAGCTTCTTGGCGCCCTCGGCATCGTAGACAGTGCCGTCAGCGGCGGCACCCTTGATGACAAGAGCCTTGTTGTCCTTGGCGAAGTCACGGATGACCTTCGCAGCCTCGATGAAGTCGCCCTTCACGAAGGTGATGGCGGTCGGGCCGGAGAGAATCTCGTCGAGACCCTCAATGCCCGCTTCCTTGGCGGCGATGCGTGCCAGCGTGTTCTTTGCCACGGTGTAGGAAGTATCGCGGCCTAGCTTTTCACGCAGATCGGAAATCTGCGGAACGGTAAGCCCGCGGTACTCGGTCAGGTAGACGGCGTCAGCGTTACGGAATTCTTCCGTAAGCTGAGCGACTACCGCTTCCTTTTCGGGCCTCTTCATGGCGTTCCTTCCTAAGTCGGCCGTTGACTTGGAGTTCGGAACTTTCGGCCGGGCAACAAAAAAGCCCTGCGCACAGGCAGAGCAATATAATCTCGCGAAGCGACCTTCGCCGGCCCTTGACGGGCTTATATCTCTCAACCTGCGCTGGCTTGGCGAACCAAACTTCGGAAATGCACTCGCGCGCACTTCAACCAACGGTCTGTGGTTTACGGATGATTAGATTACGGATGGTCAGCGACATTGCAGAATTCGGGCGTGTCGCGGGGCATTACAGCGTGGCGGCGTACTGGGCTACGGACGCGGTGACTTCCTTCAGATAGTCGAGCGAGCGACGCCAGTGGCCGGGCACCTCGATCGAATGGTTGGCATCCGGGTATTCGTGCACGTGCGGGGTGAGCGCGTTGGCGCGGGCTTGATCGTAGAACGGGTCGGCGGTGCCGGCGCAGATCAGCGGTGCCGGGCCGGAGTATCGGGAGCTGGCGGCG
>ERZ779843.3417-NODE-3417-length-13406-cov-5.264100_pt1 | contig 13406 bp, 8 predicted proteins | sample MGYA00511560_ERZ779843 | MGnify/ENA primary metagenome ERZ779843 (study PRJEB29588, sample SAMEA2158062) | human gut metagenome | biome: human gut; feature: human-associated habitat; material: faeces | place: Denmark | collected 2008/2010 ... | reverse complement strand
ATTAAAGCATAATACCAATGCTAATATTACTATAAAAATTATTAAAACTATCTTAATTTTATTTGATTTTGTTTTGTCTGCTAAACTACCTGTGTGTGTGTGTGTGTGTGTGTGTGTGTGTGTGTGTGTACAGCCTCAAGGCTTTCCTTATTTTTCATATTGTTCCTCCTAATATATTTTATTCATTGTGTGCCTTACGGCACATCTTAAATAAATTTTGGTGCAGTTGCCCAAAATTTATGGGCAGGTGCTATTTTTTCCAGAAATTAGCACCTAGCCTAAAGCTCCTTTCAGTCGCTTTTTAGATTGCAGATTTGGAGATTTCTATAACTGGGCGCACCCCGCCGTAGCTGCTGCTGTCGAAGGTGTTGCTGCCCAAGAAGTCGTTGTCGCCACGCACGCACCACACGACCCTAGTGCCGAGCTCAGACCCAAGCCAATAATTCTTGGATTTTCCATATGTTACAAATATTATGTCTCTATAACTATCTTTTAAACTATTTGCTTCTTCATATGTTAACAATCTTCCTCCTATTGCGCCTAAACTTTTGGCATACATATTTGCTTTATATACTGCACTTCCTGTATCATTTAGTACTGCTAAATATGTATTTAGATTTAAGTACGGACTACTATGAGGAAGTGTCTCTATACTCCAATAATTCCTAGTTGAAAATTTACAGCACATATCCAAATTTACCTGTCTTGTCGCTGCCGAATTTAAAACATATTTTGCTAGTAATTCATATGTTGTTCCTTTGTCTGCTATAACATAAAATGGCTCTCCTTTGTATGTTACCTCATCTCCTACTTTATGTTTTGGAATCTTCGTATACAACTCATCCAAAGCAGTTTTAACACTTATCGAAGTTGAAGTACCCGGTTTTGTATAACTAACCTCTGTTGCTGCCAAAGCATATGCTGCGTAAACACCAACATTAAAACACAATACTAATGCCAAAATTACTATAAAAAAAATTAATGCCGTTTTCAATTTTTTATTATTTTTCATTATGTTTGCTCCTTCCTTTTATTTACTCTAAGAGAGATACTTACCTTGCAATAAGCCTCTCTTAGCATTTTAAATTTTTATCTATTATACAAAGCATCTAATGCTTGTTTAACATTCTCAACCTTCCAACTTGAATCGCTTGGTGTATAAGATACATCTGCTGCAGTTGGTTTAGTTATTGTAATAGTAGCACTACCTGTTGCACTTGTGTTGGTGTGGTTTCCATCTCCTGCTACATATGCTTGTACATATGTTGTTCCTATTGCAGTTCTTGATGGTTTAGTTGTGCTCCAACTTCCCCAACTACTATTATCTGTACTTGTTCTATAGTAAATTGTACCACCTGAACCTCCGCTTACTGTTATTTCATGTGCATTTTTATCATATTTTGCACTTACTGATGTTAATGTTGGATTTGTTGCTGCTACTTTGTTTATTGTAAATGATTTTGTATTTCCTGTTAATGTGTAGTTTCCAGCTTTTGCTCTTCCTCCAGTTACACTGCTTATACTTGCTTTTGATGTGTAAGTTCCGGCATTTATTGCAGATGTCCTTGTTACATTTATTGTTTCTCCTGTTACTCCACTTGATGCACTTGCAGTTGGTGCTTGTACTCTTCCTGTATAGTTAAATGTTGTTGTTCCCCAACTTACTGCTACACTCTTTGGATTTATTTTCCAATTTACTGTTTTATTTGCTGTTGTTTTATCATTCCATTGATAATTTGATGTGTTTGTTATTTTCAATACTATGTTGTATGTTCCTGCATCAGTTGCGCTTCCAGTTGTTCCTGTTTCTATTGCAGATCCTGTTGGAGCTGTGTATCCATGTGATATTGCACTTCCTGTGTATGTATATGCTTTTACTGGACTTCCTGGTATTGTTACTGTTGCTTTTGCTATTGTTACCATTCCTATATATTTTGCTGCTACACCATTGTGGTTTCCGTCTGCATCTACTTTTGACCATACAAAATATGTTCCTGCATTTGTTCCTGTTACGCTTGTATTCCATGAAGTTGGTGCAGTTGTACTATTTGCTCCTAGTCCATATTTTATTGTTCCTCCTGATGCACTTCCGGCTTTAGATAATAGGCTTTGTGCTTTTGTGTTATATGCTAATCCTGTTGCTAATGTTGGATTTGCCATTGTTACATTTACTTTGTTTATTGTAAATGCTTTTGTGTTTCCTGATAATGCATAGTTTCCTATTTTTGCTCTTCCTCCTGTCACACTACTTATGCTTGCTGTTGATGTATAACTTCCTGCGTTTCTTCCAGTTGTTCTTGTTACATTTATTGTTTCTCCTGTTACTCCACTTGTAGCACTTGCTGTTGGCGCTTGTGCATTTCCGTTGTAGTTAAATGTTGTGGTTGTTCCCCATGTTACTGCTACTGTCTTTTTATTCATCGTCCATGTTATTGTTTTTGCTCCTGTTGTTCCATCACTCCATGCGTGGTTTCCATCTGGTGTTGCAGTTGCTGTATATGTTCCTGCATCTATTCCTGATGTTGTTCCACTCCATGTTATTCCGCTACCTGTTACACCTGTTTGGCTTTTTCCATTGTATGTTTTGTTTGATGCACTTGCACTTGCATTTTTTGCTCTTGCTACATTTATTGTGTATGTTGCATCTTTTGTTACTCCTGAATTGTTGTCTTTTGCGGTAATTACGTATGTATATGTTCCTGCTGGTGTACTAGCCGCTATATTAATTGTTGTTCCACTTATACTTATATAGTTTGTTGCTGTTCCTGATGCATTTTTTTCTGTTTTTTCTGTATATGTATAACTTCCTGTTCCGTTACTTGCTCCGGTGATACCTGCAGTTTGAGTACCTGTACTAAATGTTTTGTTTATTGTTTGATTTGCAAAGTTTAATTGATTTGCAGTCCATATAGCATAAAGTTGTAGTTTTCCACTTGCTATTCCATATTGTCCATCTACATATTTCCATATTCCTTTCCAGTTTGTCCAACCATATCCATCATCTGTTCCATTAGTTTTAGTTGTCCAACCTGCAAATGTATATCCTGTTCTTGTATATCCATTTGATGCTATTGTTACATTTTGGTCATATGTTGCTGTGGTGTTTGCTGTACTTCCTCCTGTTGCTCCATTTCCGTTATATGATATTGTGTATTTATTTGGTGTCCATCTTGCATAAAGTTGCAATTTTCTATTTGCTATTCCATATTGTCCATCTACATATTTCCATGTTCCTTTCCAGTTTGTCCAGCCATATCCATCGTCACTTCCGTCAGTTTTTGTTGTCCAACCTGCAAATGTATATCCTGTTTTTGTGAATCCATTTGATGCTATTGTTACACTTTGGTCATATGTTGCTGTGGTGTTTGCTGTGCTTCCTCCTGTTGCTCCATTTCCGTTATATGCTACTGTATATGTATTTGCTGTAAATGTTGCAGTTATTGTTGTTGCTGTAGTTACTGTTCCACTGGCTACTGACCATTTACTAAATGAGTAACCTGTTTTATTTGTTGCGGTAACTACTTTTAAATCTTTTGTTGTTGTCCCGCTTGTTATTCCCTTTATTGTTAATTTATTTCCACTTGTAGTGAATGTTGCTCCACTTATAACATTATAACTTGATGTATCAACTGTTCCCATGTTTGTAGAGTTGCTATTTATTGTTGTTGTATAAACTGCAACTGTTTTGCTTGCTTTATCACTTGGTGTTGTGTAGTTATTTGCATTGCTATTTATTGCTCTTACATATACTGTTCTGTTTCCTGTTGTTCCTATTATTGTACTTAAATAATCTACTCCACTTGTTGCGTTTGTCCAATTTTGATCATCTATACTTATTTGATATGATGTTGCATTACTTGCTGATGACCATGTTACAATTCCTGCAGTTGATATAGCAAGATTTGTTGGTGTTGCTACTGTTGCTTTATTTATTGTAAACGCTTTTGTGTTTCCTATTAGTGTATAATTTTCTTTTCTTGCTCTTCCACCTGTTACACTGCTTATGCTTGCTGTTGATGTGTAACTTCCTGCATTTGTTCCAGTTGTTCTTGTTACATTTATTGTTTCTCCTGCTACTCCGCTTGTTGCACTTACTGTTGGGGCTTGTGGTTGTCCATTATATGTAAATGTTGTAGTTGTTCCCCATGTTACTGCTATAGATTTTGGATTCATCTTCCATGTTATTGCTTTTGCATTTGTTGTTCCATCACTCCATGCATGGTTTGCATCTGGTGTTGCATTTGCGGTGTATGTTCCTGCATCTATTGCGGATGTTGTTCCTGTCCATGTTACGCTTGTTCCTGTTACTCCTGTTTGATTTGTTCCATTATATGTCTTGTCTGATGCTCCTGCATTTGCAGTTTTGGCTCTTTCTATTTTGATTGTGTATGTTGCTTCTTTTGTTACTTTTGAGTTGTTGTCTGTTGCTACAATTACATACGTATATGTGTCTGCAGGCGTGTTGGCTGCTATTGTTATTGTTGTTCCATTTATACTTATATAATTTGTATCTTTTTGTGCAGAATTTTTTTCTGTTTTTTCTGCATATGTGTAATTTCCTGTTCCATTACTTGCCACTGTTATGTTTGCTTTTTGTTCACTTGTACTAAATGTTTTGCTTATTGTTTGATTTGCAAAGTTTAATGGGTTTGCATTCCAGTGTGCATAGTATGTTGTATCTGTTACAGGTGTTTTTGTTGTGCTAGAAATTTGTGTTCCTCCTGTTGCTTCTGTAAACCATCCTGCAAATGTGTATCCTGTTCTTGTTGGTGTTCCTAGTGTTCCAAGTTCTGTATTATAAACTTTTTCTACTGTTTGTCTATTTGTTGTTCCGTCTTTTACGTAGTTTTCATCATATGTGATTTTTACCATTGGTATTGTTACTTTTTGGGTACCTATACATTTTCCATTTCCCAAATTATCGTATGCATAAATGTGTGTGTTATATTCTCCTGCTTCTGTTTTATGGTCTGTTATATTTACATGATATACCCATGTTGTTCCATCTGCTTGCTTTGTTCCTTTTGAACTTTCGCCTGTTTGCCAATTTGGTTGTATGTCATCTTGTCCTTTTGCTTCTGTCCATGTTGGGAATTGTACTCTATTTACTCCTGAACCATTGTCTTTTACTCCATAAACATATACATCATATCCTGCAGGTGTTACATTTTTTATTTCTATATTTGTTGCTGTTGGTGCCGTTTTGTCTATGTTTGTTATAGGTTTATATATTTCTTCTCCTGCATTTGTTCCATCCCATAATCTTGCATATATTGTTCCGTTTTCTGTATATTTTTGAGAATTTGTTGTTTGCCATTCTCCATTGTCTTTTTTAGTTTGTAGTGCATAATTTTTTTCTGTTGTTGTTACTGTTGCAGTTACTTCTTGCGTTGTCCAATCATTTGGTGATTTTGTAATTGTTGTGTTTGCATCAGTTAATTTTGGTACTGTTCCTGTTTTTGTTGAAGCTACTTCACTTATATTTCCTGCTACATCTTTTACCCATACATAGTATTTGGTTGATTGTTTTAGATTTTCTACTACTGTGTTGAATACTTGCGTACTATTATCTAGTTTTGTGAATGTTTTTGGCATTGTTTCACTTTCTGATATTGCATATGAGTATATTCCACTTGCTTCATCTGTTGCTGTTATTTTTATTGTGTTTGTTGTTACTGATAGACTTTTTACTATTGGTTTTGTTGTATCTATATTTGTAACTTCGTGTGAAGCTGCTATACCATAGTTGTTTCCGTCTGTTAAGGCTGCATACATTGTTCCGTTTTCTGTGAATATTTGTCTGTTAGATGCTATCCATCCTGATGTTGAATTTTTGCTTGTTGTTAATGTGAAGTTTTGTCCATCTACTGTTAGTGTTGCTGTTACTTCTACACTTTTATTTGTCCATTCATTTGGAACTGATGCAAATTTTATTTCATTTGAGTCTATTTTTGGTACAAGACTTGTTTTTATTTCGTATTCTTTTGATACTTTTTTCTTTCCGTTTGTATTGATTGCTACTGCTTCAATTACATATGTTTTTTCTTGTTTTAATTTTGTATATTTAAATGTGTTTTGGTCTGTTGTTCCTGCTAAATCAAATTTTTGCGAACCTTTTTCTTTTATGTAATATTCTACTTTTCCACCTTCATTTCTTCTTGTTGTTACTGTTGCTGTTATTGTGTTTGTTGTTGCAGTGGCTTTTTTTATTTCAATTAGAGGGGCTAGTTCGTTTTCTTTTCCCAAGTAGTCTGAACCGTCTAGACCTACCTTATATACATCTCCATCTACTTTTACTTCGAAGAACCATTCTGTTTTTCCGTCTTTTTCTTCTGATGTTACTTCACTTACTTCTATGTCTTTTCCTCCGGCTTTTTTTATTTCTTCTAGGTCATTTTTGACGTCTTCGTATGTGGCTTTTATTATCTCCTCATCTGTTCCCCTTATTTGCTCGGTTTGGTTTATTTTTAGTTTGGTTTGCAATGTTGTTGCTATAGCGGCTCTTTTGTGTTCTAATTTTGTGTCTTCTGCTGCACGGAATATTCCTGTTCTTGTTATTCCTTGTATTGATATTGACGCTAAAATTAGTAGTACCACTATTGTTACCACTAGTGCTACCATCGTTATTCCGCTTTTTTTGTTCAAGAATTTGCTTGAAAAATTGTTGTTTTTCTTTTCTTCTAAAGAGCTTTTCTCTACAGTATCAAGGCTTTTAGATTTTTTCTTGTTTCCTGCTATTTTCATCTTTTTCCCCCTCATTTTTGCTTTTGTTAAATTGCTTATTTATGTGAATTTTTTTCTTTTTTTCTCTCTTATATAGTATTTAAAATATAACATCTTTCGATTATTTTTGCAATTTTCCACATATCTCAATTGCCTATTTTTGATGGGATTTTGGCTTTTTTTGTATCTTAATTATTGTTACGGATTCAACGTTTTTCTTTGTTTTTTTTGGTTATTTTTTTATTATTTCATTTGTGTAATTAAAATGTTTTATTTTTGTAATATTAGGTATATTTTTTATTTGTGCCTTTACGCCGTAAGTTCTTTCTCTTTTTTATTGTACTTTATTTTGATTTTTTTGAGTTTATTTTTGCTTTTTTTCAAGTTTTTTAAATTAAATTATCTATTTTTTTATCTTTTTGCTGAAAGACTTACGGAATAGCGAAAAAAAAGATTGAAGGTACATTTTCCTTCAATCCTTATTTTTTTATTCTTTCCAGAATGCTTTGTATGTTTCGAAAGCAGAATATATATCAAATTTGCTTGTTACTTCATATGGTGCATGCATTGAAAGCACTGGTACTCCACAGTCTATAACATCTGTTCCCTTGTTTGCTAATATATATGCGATAGTTCCACCTCCGCCAATATCAACTTTTCCAAGTTCTGCTACTTGATATTTTATATCATTTTTTTCTAGTACATTTCTAACCCAGGCAACATATTCTGCGTTTGCATCTGATGCTCCTGATTTTCCTCTTGCGCCTGTGTATTTGTTTAGGCTTATTCCTTTTCCTACATATCCTGCATTTGTTTTGTCTGATACTGATGCATAAATTGGGTCAAAACCTGCGTCAACATCTGATGATAACATTTTTGAGAAGCAGAATACTTTGTCTAATAGATTTGGTCTGTTTACTCCTAATTTGTTTAACATTTCTGATATAAAGAAGTCAAACATATGTGATTCCATTCCTGTATTTCCCATACTTCCTATTTCTTCTTTATCTGATAAAATGCATACTGCTGTGTTTTTTACATTTTCTAATGTCATCATTGCTGCAAGTGATGTGTATGCACATACTTTGTCGTCTTGTCCATATGCTGCTACTAGCCCTGCATCAAATCCTAGGCTTCTTGCTTTGAATGCTGGTATTATTTCTAATTCTGAACTTTGTAAATCCGCTTCTACTATTCCGTATTTTTGGTTTAAGATGTTTAGAATATTTAGTTTTACTTTTTCTTTTGCGTCTGTGTCTTGGTATGGAATGCTTCCAATTAGAAGATTTAGGTCTTCCCCATCTATTCCGTTTTTTAGTTTCTTTTCCATTTGTTCTTGTGCTAAATGTGGTAATAAGTCTGTTATTGTAAATATTGGGTCATCGTCGTCTTCTCCTATATTTACTGTCATTTTTTCACCATTTGGTTTTACTATTACTCCATGGATGCTTAATGGAATTGTTGTCCATTGATATTTTTTGATTCCTCCATAGTAATGTGTTTTGAAGTATGCTAATTCTGTGTCTTCATATAGTGGATTTGGTTTTAGGTCTAGTCTTGGTGAGTCTACATGTGAGCCAATAATGTGAACTCCGTTTTCTATGTTTTCTGTTCCTATTATTGCTAGATACATGCTTTTGCCCCTGTTTATAAAGTATATTTTGTCTCCTGGTTGTAGTTTTTCAATTTCTGCTATGTCTTTGTATCCGTTTGCTTGTGCCATTTTTGTGGCTTCTACTATAAATTCTCTTTCTGTTTTTGCTTTATTTAGAAAGTTCATGTAGTCTTTTGAAAAATTGAATATTGCTTCTTTTTTTCTTGTGTCTGCTGCGTTCCATCCGTTTTCTTTTTTTTGAAATAGTTTTTCTTCTAAACTTTTTTCCATTTTTTATCACGTTCCTTTCTTTTTTGGGTATTAATTTTACCCATTGTCTTTTGTTTTTTTCTTAGTATATCACTTTGTTTTTTATTTTTCCACTTTTTTTGGTATTTATTATTTTTTTTGAATTTTTGAAGAATTTCATTACATCTTTCCTTTTGAGAATTTTGAGAAATTTGTTCTAATGTTTCTATTTTAATAACTTCATATTCCTCTTCTTCATCCTCATCCATATTTTCATAATCTTCTTCACTTAATAAGTGTACCTCGATATATAAAGGCAATTCGAAGCACTCATTCTGTATGGGAATCTTCCACTGTTTTTCATATTGCCCCAATGCCTCATATCTAGAATAATATTCTAAACATACAGTATTTTCATCAATTTTTGCTGTCAAATAATCTCCTGAAAATACCCCTTCCAATGAGAATAACTTTCCATCGCAAATAGTAACGATAATAAATCCATCATTTACCATTCTATCAACTTCTCTAATTACAATCCGATAATATAATGTTTTCTCCTTCATTTTTTTCCTCCTGCTATTTTTAATAACCAATATCTTGGTTTGATTATATAAGTAACTACATTTATTATAGTACGTTTTACATAAAATTGCAACATTTTATACCACATACAATAATATACAGAAAAATTGCAATATACTTCCTAGTAATATAAATAAATGAAATATAGAATGCATATACTTTTTCTTTTTTCCTAATCCATACAAAATAGCACCAACGGTATAAGCAACTCCTCCACTAACTAAAAGCAATAATCCAGGTATTCCTAATAACTTAGGTAACAATTTAGCAGTAAAAATAATGCACCATCCCATACCTAAATAGCATATCATAGAAAAAACTTTAAACTTTTTGATATCTATTGAATTTAGAGTTATTCCTAAAATTGCAATTGCCCATATAATTCCAAATATACTCCATCCAAGAGCAGTATTGTATTCTCTAAATGTCACTAAGCAAAATGGTGTGTATGAACCTGCTATCAATAAGAATATTGAGCAATGGTCTAATATTTGGAATACTTTTTTTGCTTTTCTTTGCGGCTTTAATCCGTGATATATACTAGACATCGTGTATAAGAGTATCATTGTTACACCGTATATTGAACTGCTCACAACGCCATATCCGTTATGATGTATTGCAGCAAACACAACACATAACACTAATGCAACTATTCCAAATGCCCCTCCTACTATGTGTGATGTCATGTTAAAAATTTCTTCGCCTTTTGTATAATAAGGCAAAACTCTATCTTTTAATTTTGTTCTTGTCATTTATCTCTCCATTTCCTTAATTCTTTCTTTTTTACCATAATGTCAAAAAATTTATTTTTTTATCCATACTGACACGCTTCTTGATTTTACACCAAAATTTCCGCATCCATCTTCGTCTATTGTGACTTCTTCTTCGCAATTTCCAAGGCAATCAATATATGTTTCACCAACATTTTGATTTCCAACATACATTCTTTTATATCCATCACCTGCATTAGAAATAACAACCGCTAAACCTGAACTTAAGTGTTCATCGTCACCTTCTTGTGTCCATCCTATAAAATTATTATGGTCAAAATAATCGTGTTGTAATCCATATGATTTTTCTTTTCTTATTAACATTAATGTTTTTAGGTCATTTACTGGCTCAATATGGTCATGTTCTATTCCATAATAATCACCATAAAATACACAAGGATATCCATCATTTCTTAGCAATATAATTGAATATGCTATTGATTTAAACCAACCTTGTACAAAACTTTGTAGTGCTTGGCCTGGTTGTGTATCGTGGTTGTCTACAAATGTTACTGCCATACATGGATTTTCCTTTACCAATGTGTGTTCCAATATTTGTGACATATTGTAATTTGGGTCATTTGATGCATTAAAGAAATTATAGTGTAATGGTACATCAAATAATGATATTTTTCCTTCTGTTTCCGTAATATATCTATGTAATCTATTTACATCTGTTGACCAATATTCACCAACTGTAAATAATTCTTTTTTGCTTTCATCTCTTAATGTTTGTATCCATTCTTTATAAAAATTTGCATCTATGTGTTTTACTGCATCTAATCTAAATCCATCAACTTTTGTTAAGTCTAAATACCATCTTCCCCAGTCTTTGCATTCTTTTACTACTCTGGGATTTGAAAAGTCTAAATCTGCTCCCATTAAATAGTCAAAATTTCCAAATTCTTCGTCAACTTCTGCTCCCCATTTTTTATCTACAAATTTGAATATTGCATTTTCGCCAGTTTGATTATTATAGTCTATTCCATCAAAATCTGTCCAATTCCATTCAAAGTCTGAATATTTGTGTTTTCTTCCTGGAAATGTGAATTTTGTTGCAACTTTTACATTTTCTCTTTGTGATGTTTCTATATTATGGTTTGACCAGTCTACTTTTGTTGCAGGTATTGTTTGCAATGCATCTGCTCCCATTTTGTGATTTAAAACTATGTCTGCATAGCTTTCTATACCTGCTTGTTTTAGTGCAATTATAGCGTCTAAATATTCGTCTTTTGACCCGTATTTTGTTTTTATTGAACCTTTTTGGTTAAATTCACCTAAGTCATATACGTCATACACTCCATATCCAACATCATCTTTTCCGCCTATTCCTTTATATGCCGGTGGTAACCACATTGCTGTTACTCCTAAATCTGATAGTTTTTCTGCATTTTCTTTTATTTGATTCCATAAATTTTGGTTACATTCCATATACCATTCAAAGTATTGCATTAGTATTCCATTAATTTTTTTCATTTGATTCGCCTCTTTTGTTTTTTATCATTATATCACTTAATTATTTTAAAATCTATAGTAGACCGAAAAGTCGATTATAAAAAAATTATTTTTTGAATTTCTCTATTTTCGATTAATTCATAAATTTGTTTATTATTTTTTATATCTTCTACATTCTTCCCATGCATCGTAAAAATCCCTTTAACCCCAGAATATAATGCATAATGAATTGCCTCAACATCTTCTTTACTTCCTATCTCATCACACGCAATTATTTCTGGAGCCATTGTTCTAATAAGCATATGTATACCTTTGTTTTTACTTACATTTTCTATTATGTCTGTTCTAATTCCAACATCATTTTGAGGTGCTCCCTTATACATTGCTGCTATTTCTCCTCTTTCGTCAACAACGCCACATGTTTTGCCTTTAAAATTTATTTCTTCTATCCCATCACTTAGCCTTCTAATAATGTCTCTTAAAATGGTTGTCTTTCCTCTACCTGGAGGTGCAACTATAATGGAATTGTATATTGTTTTATTTTCAATATCTATAATTTCTCTTAATATTCTTGTACTGCAGTTTTTTACCTCTCTTGCTATTCTTATATTTAAACTTGATATGTATTTTATATTTGTAATTTTTTCATTTTCAATTACACATGAACCTGTTAGCCCTACTCTGTGTCCTCCTTTTATTGTTATAAATCCTTCACATATTTGATTTTTATATGCATATATTGAGTTTTCACATAGTCTTTCTACTATCTGCAATATTTCTGCTTGAAGTATATTATATTGCAATATAAGGTCTTTTTCCCTTAATTTTAATATTATTGGCTTGTCTACCCTGATTCTAATTTCTTGTAGTTCATTTGCAATTTGGGGATTTTCTTGCAATAAATTTGAAAAAATTTGATATATTTTATTTGGAAAATATCTTAAAATTTCATCCATTTTTTATCTTCCTTTTATTTTTATTCTAATGTCCTTTTTTATACATTGGTTCTAAATTGGACATTCTCTATATTATATTCTTTTTTATGTATTTTATGACTCATTTTGGTTAGACTAAACATTATAATAATTATTCTAATTGGTTTATAGGTAAAACCGTTATTAAAAAGCCTAAATATATTATGCAAGGATTGATTTCTAAATGAAAAATAATAAAATTTGGATTATTGTTGCCATTATACTAATTTTGTGTATTGGAATTGGTATTTATTTTTTCTTTAAAAATAAATATACGAATTCTTCTAATTATTCTGCAGAAAGAACTTCTACAAATCAAGATTTTTCGGCAAACAATACCTCTGTTAATAATAATATTGTTTCAAATTCACAGATAAATAATACAGAAAATTTTGGACATAATTCATTAATGGAAAATAAAGTAAATGAGGAAAACGAACAAAATAATAACCAAAATATTGAACCCAAAAAGGATGAACTTATTTCTTCTTTTTCTACAAAGATTTATACAAAGGAGTCTGAGAGACAAAATAATATTTCTATTACTTGTTCGAAATTAAATGGAACTGTGGTAAAAAATGGAAGCACTTTTTCTTTTTGCAATACTATTGGTCCTGCAACTTCTGCAAAGGGTTATCAAGAAGCTGATATTTTTGATAATAATGGTAATAAAAAGAAAGGTCTTGGTGGTGGAAATTGCCAAGTGAGCACTACTTTATATAATGCTGTTTTAAAAGTTTCTGGTTTGTCTGTTATAGAGCGCCATGAGCATAGTAATAAGGTTCCTTATATCAAATCCGGAAAGGATGCTGCTGTTGCTTATGGTAGTTATGATTTAAAGTTTAGAAATAATACTGGAAATGATATAAGAATTGAGGCTTCTGCTACTGCTAATAATGTTTCTATAAATTTATATAAGATATTTTAGGAAAGTTATGCAACTTTCCTAATATATAAAATCACATTGCACAGAAAATTTATTTCATAAATTTTCGCACACGAACAAATTTACTGAAAATTTCAATTTTTTTGAGTATGATAAAAAGTAGAGTTAAG
>ERZ779843.3408-NODE-3408-length-13432-cov-83.223742_pt1 | contig 13432 bp, 15 predicted proteins | sample MGYA00511560_ERZ779843 | MGnify/ENA primary metagenome ERZ779843 (study PRJEB29588, sample SAMEA2158062) | human gut metagenome | biome: human gut; feature: human-associated habitat; material: faeces | place: Denmark | collected 2008/2010 ... | reverse complement strand
TAAGATAACCGATTTGTTCTATATAAGATTTAGAAATTAGTATTGATAAGTTTTCATCATCCAATTCTCCTGAAATAGTTGCCTTATTGATAGGCCAGTTTCTGAAAGCATTGTAGTAACATAATGCCTCGATTTGGATGTTATAATATTTAGGTATACTGTCTTCGGCATGACTGAGAAGCTGATTAACATGTTTGGCCCAGGTTATGGATTGCCTACCAGCATCCCAATCTAAGAAGTCAGTGATAATTTTCTTGTATCTATCCCAAGAGCGGTTCTTTACCATTCTCCAGGGTTCTTTTGTCATAACTTAGTTAGAATTGATTTCTTACCACCTTTCACTGGAGCACTTGGATTTGGCCCATCTAATACTCCAGGTTGCCTTCTGTTAACTACTTTTGGGACTACGGTTCTAAATACTTCATCACAGAACGGTAAGTAGATTTCCAATCGTGAAGCTAACATACAAAGGTTCTTCCTTAATTCATCTATTAATCCACCTGGTTGCATTGCTTGAGAAAGTGTTTTCCATAGGGAACTTGTAGCATCTGCCAAGGTATCATAATATTGCACTTCAGTAGGCCCAGTAGTGATTTGTTTAATCCTATCACCTCGGGCAAGTTCGGGTTTAGAAGTACCATCACCAGTTTGTTCTTTGGTAGAGGTTAATTGACTTAGGTATTCTGAAGTACTTGTTAATAAATTAAGTATCTTCACATTGAGAAAGTCCCATGCTGCCAATTCCATTATTAATTGGTTTTCTAGTGCTTCATACCATAATTCATCAGTATACTTATCTGCAGGAATTTGGTGATTTACTAGAGGACCAATATAATATTGCCATTTGGTGATGTAGATAGATTTATCTTCCCTGGTCATTCCCTCTGATATCTCTGAAGGAATATAGTGGTCGATTAAGTTATATATTGTATCGGCTAATGCCGTATGACCATAATCACAAACTACCAGAGTCTTATCTATGGTGATATCTAAACCATTAGAGTTGGTTACATGTATGGTTACTGTATAGAAACCGGGAGTTTCATAAGAATAGGAAACATGTCTTCCACCATTGAAAACCTCTCCCTTATCATCGCCAAAGTCCCAGTCAAAAATGGATTTGGCCGGGACTTTGGATATGACTCTGAATGAAACTTCCAGACCTGACGTAACGTACAAAAAGTCCAGATTGTTATTCATATTAGTCTGTCTTATGTAATTTTCATATATTACCCTTTAGAAGAGGATTCGAATTCTTCCAGCAAAGCCTGAATAAGTGTTTCTACTGTATCATCTTTCTCGGCAATGATTTCATGAAGACCTGCTACCAGTTTCAGTTCTTCCAGGGAATAGCCCTTTGCAAGTTTTTCAAGAGTCATGCCTTTCTTGAACTGAGCATTCAGTCTCTTATCCAACTTTTCGATGTCGGCCTCTGAATACTTTTCGATTTCTGATTTATCAGCAATGATAATCAGATGGCCAGAGGCAATTGCCTTCTGAATCTTTGGTGCACGGAATTGACGACGAGAGAGTTCCCTGTCTTCTCCTCTACAAACGGTAATACCAGTTGATTGGTCATGAAAACTGTAAGCTCTTGGTCCCACAGTTACTGTATATTTATCTTTAGCCATATTTCTTAAGATTTAAAAATGATTAAAGAGAGGATAGGTCTTTTTAGTTACCTACCCTCTCAGGGAATTTATATAGATGAAACCGGACGTCCCTTATTATTCTAGGTTAACCATCAAATATGGGTCTACGTTCATGAACTCGGGGAAACCGACTTCTGAGAACTTCTTGTCAGCAGCCAGCAACAGAGTTGCATCCTGGTACATCTTAGAGAAGCCAGTAGTCAAGCTTGCATAGATTGCCTGAGTCTGGTTAGAAACGATTCTTTCAGATTCAAGCATCAACTGACGAGCAGTAAGCTTAATCAAGGCAGCAGATGTATCAATCAACAGCAACTGTTGGTCGGGTGTACCCGGGTGAATGTAGAAGTCAGCATTCTTGGGAACAGGAGACTTAACATTCAGGGTAGCTTCTGTAGTACCAGAGTGACGATCCTTGAATTCCGGCAAGTTCAGCATTTCGATTGCCTGGTCTTCACCACCAATCATAGTTTGGAAGTTACGTCCCATACGAGCAGCACGTACCCAAATATGCAGAAGGTCTTTGTAAGTGATACCATTAGTTGTTTCGTATACACCGATTACCGGGGCAGACTCAGAGCCATCGGGGTTGTTACCATTGATAGCAACGTCCATAGCCAGAGTATCCAGAGCATAACCCAACTGAACACCAAAATCACGAAGGTAGATTCCCAAGACATCGAGCGAAACATAGTTACGAACTTCATCAGTAAGTTTGAAACCTTTTCCGATTTTGAAGAGGCTAACTGATTTCTGTCCGAAGCTAACATCACCCAATGGGATAGTTTCTGCCTCATTAACCTTTGCAGGGGCAGCATCCGACATGTTAACCATCGGCATGATTGCTTGTAAACCATTGATTGGTTGATCAGATGCAATGATGTTCGGATAGAACGGAGCCTGGCGCATACCCAATGTGATAGCAGCACGAATGATTTCCGGAACAATCCAACGAATATTCTGTTGAGGCATTGTAAAGATGTTCTGCATCGTGTCCACTTTTGGATTGATGCCCATCTTTTCAAAAAGTTCATCTTCTGAAATACCCCATTTACCGGTAACCAATTCTCCAAAAGTTACCTCTACAGGCTTCTTGTCCTGTGAACCGGAACGAACAGCTTCCAAGCTTCTTACCATTTCCGGCAGCTCATTCATAAAATCCTGAGCCTTCAACTTTGTAATATCTATTTTATTTTCCATAACTTCTTTTCTCTTATTTGATGAGTACTTGAATTACCTCATTTGCTTCTTCTGCAGGATTAAGGGCAATGAACTGGGTTGAAGTTGCTTGGTTAGCTTTTACGAATCTATCGTTAAGCAATGTTCCATCGGGAGTTACATAGCCAGCTTCGATATTTCCGTTTGATACCCAGTTACAAATCATGTAACCTTCCATAGCTACTGTTACCTCTACCGGGAAATTTCTTTGAGGTTGATAAGCAGGGTTAACGTTATCCGTTACTGCTACACCCAAATAAACTTGAGTAGCTGTATCAGTGCAAGGGTAAATCAAACCTTCTTCATTCAAAGCCACTGGCATACCCTGTACGATTTTCTCTCCAGCTTTAACATTGAAAGCCTGGTGCAATTTGTGTGACTCACTTTTGTAAATCACCGCTCTCGGGGTTCTTTCCCCAAAGAGAGTAAGTTGCTGAGGGTCGTTTACGATTTTAGTTTTTTCCATAACGCGGATTATTTATATTAGTTATTTGATTTTGTTTCGATACAAGTTATCGATTACATTCTTAGTACTCGGAGATTCTGAATTCCGTTGGGTATCAGTACCCTGGGTTCCAGTTTTACCCTCGGTATCATCCTCAGCAATTGAGGAAGCACGATTGACGTCCTTAGAACCACATTTTGAGCAAGTGAGAGGGAACTTCTCTTCCAAGCGAGCTTGGTAATCCTTGGTCAAGGAAATAAGAGTAGTAATACCAGTAGTCTCGGCATTGAGCATCGTAACGATTGTCTCATCTACCTTATCACCCATCAACTTCTTGTAGGTTTCTACGGCATTTTCACGTAGAGAAGCAATGTGATTCTTTCCTACGGTTGCCATTTCCTTCAAGTTAGCTACTTCAGCATTCAAGTTGGTAATCTGTTCCGTAAGAGAAGTTTTCTCTGTAGTAAGATTATCTACCGAAGTTTGCAATTCGTTTCTGGATGATACCAAAGTCTGAATGCAGGCAATTACATTTTCCTGATTCATCTCTTTACCTTCTTCCAGGGTAAGCATGTTATCCCCAAAAAGGCTTTCAAGAAATTTTAGTAATTCTTCGTTCATGTTATTTTTATTTGAATGATTATCCTTGGCATCATTATCATTAAAAGAACCCTGAGTATCGTTCTTTTCTTGATATGATGTTAAATCTGATTTATAATCAATAAAGAAGTATTGCTTCGATTTATCATCTCGGTATTCTTCATAAGATGCCCAAGTTCTTTTGGCAAAGGTTGGGTTAATGATTTTACCATCCGAGCCAATTTTCTGGGCAAATGAATCAGCACCATGTGAAACCAAAGAAGTTTCCAGGTAACGAACAATTTCAGTAACAATTCTACGTACCATAACTCCCTTAGAGTCATAAGTACCCAGTTTCTGATAAAATTCTTTATCTTCCATTTGGGGATGGGATTTATCCCACTTAAATTGTACAGTAACTGAATTACTATGAATTGAAGGAGGTTCCATAAGGATGCCTCTAGCAATTCTTGGGTTTGCCTTACCATCGATTTTCAGAATACCGTTGATACCAGCGGGTATAGTAAAGCTACCGTCTTTGTAGGATTCCTGCCACATTACTTGTGATACAGCTCCAATAGCATTACCGATGTTTGTTTCATGGTCACAGTTTACTGTTTGCCCAAGCAACATCTTCATAGAAGCCTTTAGTACTCCATTTTGACCGAAGTCTGTAGGATTCCAATTTTTCGATACGATTGTTTCCGAAAGTAATCGGAACATAGGTTCGATAAACTCTTCATCCTTTGGGGTTAATTCCGATTTATCCAGGTTAGGGTAATAGGTATTATAATCTATATCCCCTCCCCAAAATCCAAATTGAGCAATGGTGTCCGGTGTAGGATTCTTCCATTTGTAATAATTCTCGGAGAAAGTCTGGGCTCCCACTGCTTCTGGGATATACCCAGCCATAATGGTATGGCCTTGACCTATCACCATAGAATCAAGATGCTCTTTGTTTTTCTTTGTGAATTTACTCATCTTGCTTTAGTATTTTGGTCTCCTCGAGAAGGAGCCGGGTTTGTCTTATCTCTTGACCTACGAGCAGATTGGTTTTTATCATCCTGCCTTTGTTTCTTCTTGGTACCCTCTTGTGGGTCTGTATTACCTCCCTTAGCAAATTGGTCCTCAAGTGAAACTCTTGGTTCTTTCTCATCAGGAGAATCATAACCCATTGCCCAAGCATATTGCTCTTGACTAATGATACCAGCCTTATACAATAAGTCAAGGTTCTGTATCTTATACTGAAGACCTTGTTGGATTTTAACTTCATCAGAAACTGTAGAAGTTCCCCAATCAATCTTCATCCCCTTATTATTAAAGCCTGCCAGACGCAGTTCTAGAGAATAAAGTCGGTCTAATACATAAGCTACAAGCATTTGGATATTTTTTAACTGGCTAATCATCTTAGACAGCATTATACCAGTTGCACCTTCACCAGTAGTAGATGATACCCCAATGATAGAGCCATTAACTCCCAACCCATTTGCTACAGATTGTTGGTTCATATTCCAAGGCTTCTCGATATTACCGAGCTCCTTAGTAGTAGAATTTAGTTTGAATTCATGGTCATCTATGTAACCAGCAACTACCCCATCCTTCATACCCTCTTTAACATTACGTTTGAGGATATTGAGTTCATGGTATAATCGGGATTCATAAGATTTGATACTCTCATTTGGCCTTTGTGGAGATTTCTGCATCTTAGCTTCTAAGAAACCAACCATACCACAAATCTCCATGATATGTTTGAAGTTAATCTTCATATCATTCTGACCCTTGAGAGAATCCAATGCAGGCATAAATGGAGGAACTCCATAAGGTTCATCTGTATCATTGAACATACCAACATAAAAATAGGTTTCTGGGTTAAGCTTAATGTAATCTTGTTGCTTAACAAAGAAATTCATATTCTTTTGGTAAGGAGCATACACCCCATTTAATTCACGTTTAAACTTGATGTGTTCTGGCTTAAGGAATAATACAGTAGCCAAACCATCAAGCTTATCATTTGGTACTCCTTCTACGGATATTGCCCCACTTACAAGAAGTTGAACAATCATTTTATTAACTAAACCATCTATACCAGCAGTATATCTGGTCCATCCCTTGGTGGCTTTCTTAAGATGTTCTCTCATCTTTGAAGCCTCTTCATCGGTATTATTAGGGAAAGTTACTGTATGACTGGTGTTAGCTAACTTAAACATATCTTGCAATGCAATGCCCATATCAGGATTTACCTTATATAAATCCCGAATTAAAGGTATCACATCAACACGAAAAGAGGGTTCAACTAATTTAGTCAACCCTTGTAATGATGTAATTAAGTTATCGCTATCATCGTCAACTGAAACCCTACCAGGCGAAATCGATGTGGCAGGCTTCTCCTCTTTATTAGAGGATGTACCATTCTTGGGAGGGTCCTTCTTACGTCCCCAACCCCAACTAAAATTGAAGTACTTTTTCATCTTGGTTGTACGATTACGTTAGTTTTTCCTTTCCTTATGTGATTACATATTGCTTTTCCAAAGATATCATCATCGGCATATACATCTCCTTCAAGGTCTACATCTACAGCTGAATTGTTAGCCCTATGTTTACCCATTGCAACAGGTCTACCTAAACCATCATAGATGAAAGTATAAGCTTCTTGTACAAAGAATGGGTCCTTAATGATTACATTATCTAATCGAATATCTTCTTCCAAGTTCTCTATTATCACTGAACGATTCTTTTGGGTGGTTAACCAACCAGGGGATTTATCCATTTCAGGTCTACTTTTACCTTTTTTCTTTAGCATCTTCTGGTAGTAGTAAAGGTTAGGGTAGCCTTCGTCTTGAAGCTTAGAAGTTACTGATAAACCAACGTCATTGGATTCTGGAGCTATTACTGCCCAGTTAAACAACTTCCCAGTATCACCAAGTAACTTAGCATAAGCTCCCACTGCCATTCTTCCCTTATATACTACTTGTTCTTCTCCTAGCTTATCCATACAAGTAAATGAAGAGTAGTCAGAAGCTCTACCAGTTGAAACGTCTGCACCAATGAAATATTCTTTATCTGATTCGGGTTCACAGAATTGTCGGTATTGACCATTAAATCTCTTCTTAATAACTGGGTAATCACTAAGGCAGTCTTCGATAGCTTTAATATCGGCTAAGTCGAAGACTGTATTACCAGATGATAAGAAGTCACCATCAATTTCTTGTGCAGTTCGTTTTGCTCCCAAAGCAGAAGACATCTGATTATACCAATTGATATCTCGTTCTGGGTGCATTTGCCAGTATAATCGAATTGGGTTAAAAGGATTACCTCCTGCAATGGCATCTACCCAAGTTGAGTGATAGAAATTACCAACTCCATAGGGAGTGGAATTGACGATGGCAGCTCCACCAGTGGAAAGAGTAGGGAATGCAGCAGCCCAAATTTGAGCAGCCCATCTTACTACTGCTGCCTCGTCAATTACCAGAAGAGAAAGGGATTCCGAACGACCGGCTTCGGATGATGTCGGAATAGATTCAATAAATGACCCATTATCAAATTCTATCATGGAAGCAGAACCGTATTCTCCAGCTCTACCATTGATTATGGGAGTTTGAAGGTACCATGGAAGATTCTTGTACATGAACTTAATCTTCTTAAGCACCTTCTTAGCAGTTGTGTCTTTGATAGAGATAATGTTTATCTTTTTGTTGGGATGGTACATCGCCAACCAAAGACAGTACATTGAAATAAGTTCTGTAATTCCTGCCTGACGGAACTTGAGAATGATATTGAATCGTTGGGCAATGAAATTGTAGAGAACTGATTTCTGAAATGGGTATAAATCAAATCTTACCTTTCCTCTTACTGGATGTATCACATAGCAAAAAAGGCTAAAAAAGAAAACATCACTAGAAACTCGGGATAAGTTTGATAGCTCTTCTCGAGTTAAAGTAGTTCTAGTTTCTGAGATAGTCTTTGCCATATCTAAAAGTTATACGTTATTTGAAATTCGATGTCAGTACCCATCCCTGATTTTATTTTCGGATAGTAAAAGGTATTGACTCCGAGTTTGTAATTAAATCTCTTAGTCTTGATTGAAAGACCAGCTCCCATATCGAATAGATTATTGAAAGGTCTATATTTGCCATAAACGTATGGACTAAGTGATAACCTTGCAACTTTCTTTCGAGTTAATTGACCTTCATACCAGTTATAGTTGTACTTATCTAAGTTAATTTTGAACAATCTAGTTGAATAAGTTCCAGTCTGTTTATTGAATAGACTCAAGTTCAACTTATCTTTCTTCAAAACAATTTGAACCAGGGAATCTTGTTTACTGATAGCTGGCTGCCTTAGCATGGAATCAGGAAAGAGAGTTGGCTGCCTATTATCGTAACTATTATCGTAAACTAAGATTTTACCTGGTTCAATTTCTTCAGAATACTTCTTCTCTGGTTTGAAAGGTTTGTCTTTGTATACTGTATCTGGGATTTCATTGACCGCTAGTTCCAGGAAATCAACTTCTCGAGAAAGTTTATAATTCCTGAAGCAAAGGTAAATAGTAAATCCTAGAAGTACAATAAACAAGGCATTCTTTAAATTCTTCATGGTTTAAAAATTTAGGAAGTTCGTACGCTTTAATGATACTATCTATTCGGTAATCGCTTAGCGATTACCTTTATCGAACGAAGTGAGATAATATCCAAATATACTACTTACGATATGATATATGAATAGCTATATATACGCAGATAAATATATAGATATATATACGTAGTATATTATATATCTATATATTTCAAGGCACCCCAGAAACTTATATATAAGACTTTATATATAAAGCTGAAACTCAAGGTTCTTTGGTATTTGCCTTTTTGAGGCATTTTTTGAACCAAATCCCTACCTCATAAACCGAACCTTTGGCAATTGTGTACCTTGCCTTGTTAAGCCAATAATGGTAATCCTTAAAATCACCTTCGAAGGTATTACTATTTTTGTGAAGGTAAACTTTGAATTTATCAGGGAATCCCATAATTGCCTTGAAGTCTTCGATTCCCAAGGGGTAGCCATCTGGTCTAAATTGCCTATCTGCAGGTCTTAGAGTTAAAGGTGGTTTATCATACTCCAATCGATATACTCCTGGAAGAGTACTCATCTTTGCAGTTTTGATAGGCCACTTCTTTTCATCCTTGAAATCTCTAACCCAGAGTCTATGTATCTTTGCTACTGTAAGATTCTTCTTCTCAGGGAGCTTTCGATAGTCATACATTGCCAGAGTTTTACTCATGAACGGAATCTGGTTAGTATTATTTTCCTGAGAGAATGTGAGTGGTTTAAGTAAATTTCTAGTAGTTGTTGGAGTTTTTACTTGAAATACTTCATCAAAAGCATTCAAGTATTTCTTACCAGTCTTTTTATGTACTCCAATGATGAGTAATCGCTTCCTTGACTCCTGGGAGTTTCCGTAGTCTAAAACTGACCTTTCGTGAAAAACTAATTTATAGTCTTTGAAGGTTTCCTCAAAGAAATCCTTGGGAAGCAAGGTTAGCAGTCTTGGTAGATTTTCTATAAGAAATATCTTGGGTTTATACTCGAGTATTGATGCAATTACTAGATTAAGACTACGGTTATCTTTGGGATTACCTAATTCTTTTACCTTGGATAACCTCATAATACTAGAACTACCGCAATCAGGGCTTGATATAATTATGTCTACTTTCTCATCAAATTCTTGTAAACAAAAGCCCTTATAGAACGGTATATCTCCAAAGTTTAATTCCCATTGTTCTTCGCCCGGAGTGTGGAATACTCCCCTTATCTCTATGTTCCCTAACAAATTCTTCTTAAAAGGGAACAGGAGTGCACCCTGTCCAGCGCACACTCCCAATACCCTTAGTTTTTTCATTTCTTGTAGCTTCTCAATTTAATGTACTTAATCCAAGCAAATGGCTTACGGTCTTCCAAGTAACTCAGATACTTATCATTATTGTGGGCTTCTTCTTCGAAACTTACATCATGATATCTTTCATTCTGTTTATTCCACTTGGCAAAGCACATGATAATTAGGTATTCAATAACATACCAAAGGTAGAAGAATCCAAAAGTCAGAGCCACTACCCACCAAAAGGATATACCAAATGATAACCAGAGTATGATACCAAGTATCAAACCCGCTATACTACACTCAATCTGCTGTATCTGATGAATACACTCATGATTGATATCATCGGGTTTACACTCTTCTACTTTGTGTTTGAAGAATGAGTTATACACCAGAGTAATTGCTTTGTAACTGGGGAAAAGAAATACTTTTGCTACCCAGCTGTTAAAATGACATCTTTTCATAATTTATCTTTGAAGTTTTCGTAAGCATTTCTTAGTTTTTGGTCGTAGGCATTCTGGGCATACCCAGGACCATTGTATTTTCTGGCAAAGCCAGCCCAGTCCTTTTCTTTGAGATTACTCAAACAACCAGAGTTTTTCATGAAATAATACATGAGTTCTAGTTGATTTGCATGAGATTCCGACATCTTATGAACGAATTCAAAGACATCTTTACATTCACAGAGGTTGTGATTGAACCCACAAATCTGGAACATACCCCAACTTGCAGACTTCAATGCACATTCTTCGTCAATTTCTTTGGCTAATTCGAGTCTCTTATACTCGTGTACACCTCCCAAATACTTCGATTTATCCCATTTAGGGAAGAAAATCGTAGAATATCTCTTACAAAGGTAAGCTAAATCTCTGTCAGGGAATTTCTTATGTACTTCTTTGTACATAATGTGACCCTCAAAGAGGATTTGAGGCCTACCATCAGCTAAAAACCCATCTCTACCTGCTGCTTCTACCAATTGAACAGCTTTCAATAGGGCGGGTTCTAAACCTAAGCTATTAGCAAGGTCTTTAATCATTTCATTTGTTAGTTTATCCATAACTTATCAGTTTTAATGGCTCAATTTTAGTAACAAAAGTATTGCTTATAACCCATTTTCAATATGTTTCGAGGTTCTATTATCATATATAACTTATAAAATAATGCAATATGGGCAAGAAAAATGAATGCCAGATATGTGGCAAACCAATTAATTTAGAGGAATTCGATGAAACTAGAGAGATTCCCCAACTTATGGCAAGAAAACAAGTTTGTTTTAAATGTGCTTTTTGGTTTAATCGATTAGCTTATGATAAAGAACTTGAAAAAGAGAAGAAAATTGCCGTAATTACTCCCGATTATTCCCATTGGATAACTAGAATACCGGGAAGTATTTTAATGGTACCTTCTGCTTTTGGGGGAATTTACCAAACTAAACTCCAACCAGTAAACACACTTGGTGTTATAGATGAAGATAAAGAGAAACTTTTCATCATCCGTTATAATAACATCGCTCACCAAGGTACTATACCGGAGCATCTAAGAGATGCTTTTAAAGTAAACGGAATATTTCTATCTCCACAGGAATACAAAATGCTAGAGGATTACCGGGGTAATGCCTATGAATTTATTAAAAATAAAATAGATAATGCAATAAACAAAAAATAATTTCGTATATTTGCATAAAGAAAAATTCTTAATAAATAAAGATATGAAAAAAGAAAAGAAAGAAATCAAAAAGTTCAAAGAAGGTGATGAAGTCTTCTTCTTAATTGATGGGAGACAACTCATGGAGAAAGTAACAGTAGAATCTATTGATAAGAAAGGTGGATTTGCAATGCTTAGTAACCGGGTAAAAGTTGCAAGAACTCTCGGTCCAGATAATACATATCCAAGATTGGATGGGCAAAAGGGGGAAGTTCTTCCTCTCACAGAAGAGAATGAAAGAATATTCCTTGCATACAAGGCTTATTTCTCGATTAAGAGAAATATAGAATTCCTTGACAAGGAAATGAAAAGTATGAAAGATACCGATGCTTTTGATATGATGGTTGAATTTGATAAGAAGCTTACCAAGATTATTAACAAATACCTCAAAGAACAATGACTACTGTATTAGCAATAATTTATTTGGTATGCTTACCGTTCACTGTATTTTTTGTAAGGGTTTGTTTGGATTATTTACCCTATACTCACAAAATACACTCTCTCGTTTTATTCATCTCGGTATGGTTGGTATTACCTCTATTTCCGATTTATCTATTAATCAGATACATAAAATACAAATTACTATGAGATACTTTTTTGACAGAGATGGTAATTATGCTGGATCATCAATGCAAGGGTGGGAGATTCTTCTCCTACTCTTGTTCCCAGTTGCTTTAATAATTTTCCTCGTATTCTTACCCTTCTATGTATTTCATAAATACAGTTCTAGAGAAGAGGATAAAAAATACGAGGAAGAACATCCAGAAATACTAAAAGTAGATTCTTATATTACTTGCTGGTATCCCTGGCATAGGTATTCTGTTGCATATACACTGGCTCTAATACTCTGGGTAATTGCTTTTATAATTGGGATATTATCTTAATCTCAATATAAGTCTTAGGTTGGAGCTCCCCAATAAAAGTTCAAATCTAATGGATATTTTTTAGTGGGGTTAAACCTACTGGAGAGTATAAAAGTATCACTACTAACAGAGGGAGTTGAATTTTTTCTAAGAGTATAGGAACCCAATCCAGTTGTTTTTATTGTAAAGTATTGGTTATCGGGTATCTGGTAATTAGGGGAAAAAGCATTACCATTCTTATCAAGGCAGGACCAAGACAGCATGTCGAAACTTCCCTGGTACATATCAGATAGGAAGATATTAGATATGTAGACATTAATCGTATGTCTATTTTGATTTACTATCCAATTCTTATATCTGGTATCATCAGCCATAGATCCACTTTCGCCACTAATATTGGTAGAAGCAGCAAACAAAGCACTTGTGTTTATTCCATTGATGGTTATAGGATTAAAACGTATTTCCCAATATTCAGGAGTAGGTTCCTGAGTTACTGTTAGATTGATTTTGTTATCAGATTCATTCTGGTTAAATGTCAGAGTAGTAGACCTTGAGGACCCAGTATTTTCTGAATAGTTAATTTTTACATCTAAGTAACCATCTCCAACGGTAACTCCTCCCCAAGTAGCCCAACTTACGGAGGCTGAGCCCAAAGTACAAGAGGGTGTAGAGGTTGAGACTACTTTGCCATTTACCAGTTTCCTTTTGAGGGAAGTGATACGGTAGGTTACAGTACCACCTTTTGAAGATACAGTATCTGTACCTGTATCTGTAATTGCACGTGCTAGTTTGAATAATGTTTTTTCTTCCATATCTTTATAAGTTTTTGGTTTATAGAAAGAACTTTGATATTGTAATCTGCTAGAGGGATAAGGTGGATGAGAGCCAGGGATATTTGGTCTCTGGTTTCTTTGTGTGTGGTGTGGGATATAAGGGTATGCCCTTATCACGAAGAGCGATTTTTGTGGGGTACTAAAATATGTAATTTGCCTTCAAGGTACCTCTTATAGCGAAAGCTTCGAAAGTTGTGGTACTAAAAGGGGAGTACGGTTACGTTAAATTTAACATTCAAAAATAAAAAGTAAGGGACAAACTTTTATGTGTCCCT
>ERZ779843.3398-NODE-3398-length-13456-cov-10.328408_pt1 | contig 13456 bp, 10 predicted proteins | sample MGYA00511560_ERZ779843 | MGnify/ENA primary metagenome ERZ779843 (study PRJEB29588, sample SAMEA2158062) | human gut metagenome | biome: human gut; feature: human-associated habitat; material: faeces | place: Denmark | collected 2008/2010 ... | reverse complement strand
ATAAAACCTCCTATAATTATTATTAGAATCTGTAATGAGCAAAAGCCTTGTTTGCCTCTGCCATCTTGTGCATATCTTCTTTTCTCTTAACTGATGCACCTGTGTTATTAGCTGCATCAAGAATCTCGTTAGCGAGTCTTTCTTCCATAGTCTTCTCGCCTCTTGCTCTTGAGAATGCTGTCATCCAACGAAGAGCTAAAGCCTGTCTTCTATCTGGCTTAACTTCGATAGGTACCTGGTATGTTGCACCACCGATACGTCTTGCCTTTACTTCGAGAACTGGCATGATATTGTTCATAGCCTCTTCGAATACTTCTAAAGCAGGTCTTTCAGTCTTTGCTGCGACTCTGTCAAATGCTCCATATACAATCTTCTGAGCTACTCCTCTCTTACCATCAAGCATAATGTTGTTGATAAGCTTAGTAACCACCTTGTTATTGTAAATAGGATCTGCTAATACATCTCTTTTCTGAGTATGTCCTTTACGTGGCACGGTTCTTCCCTCCTTAACATTGTATTGTCGTTATCATTTCGCACTAATGAACGCCTAACAGCCTCATCAGCCCTCAACTAACGACGTTTCATTAATTCATAGGTACTCACAAATTAAATTGTGTTCGGGCCGTATATCTTAAACCTGCAACCTTCGGATTAATCTAACTCCGGCACTTTTAATTTAATTGTTCGTAAATTATTGTATGCAATAATCTGCAAATATTCTGATTCACCTTGTAAATCAATCACAGACTTATGATGCTTAATTCTTTATGAATTATTTAGCATCCTTAGGTCTCTTAGCACCGTACTTAGAACGTGCCTGTCTTCTCTTTGCTACACCTGCTGTATCAAGTGTACCTCTGATGATATGATATCTTGTACCTGGTAAATCCTTAACTCTACCACCTCTGATAAGAACAACGCTATGTTCCTGAAGATTGTGGCCTTCACCTGGAATATATGAAGTAACTTCGATTCCATTAGAAAGACGTACTCTGGCGATCTTTCTAAGAGCTGAGTTAGGCTTCTTAGGTGTTGCTGTCTTAACAGCTGTACAAACACCTCTCTTCTGTGGTGCAGATACATCTGTAGCCTTCTTCTGAAGTGAGTTATATCCCTTCTGAAGAGCTGGAGATGTAGACTTCTTAACTGTTGACTTTCTTCCCTGTCTTACTAACTGGTTAAATGTTGGCATTCCTTTTTCACCTCCCGGAATTAGAATAATGAATGGTTGCACTTAGTATAATAACTAAGAAATAAGTGTGAGCCAGCTTTATAAGCTGCCCAATCTATATTTACGTGCATAAAAAAGAGCTTGCTTTTTCGCACGCTTAATTAGTATATATTTTAATTTAAAATTCGTCAAGTATTTTACCAAAAAAAGAAAGCAAAAAATTTTGCTTAAAAATATATTAGTGATTTTAAAAAAGCAGGAGACTCTTCATCTCCTGCTTTCTGTTATATTTATGATGTAAAGCCTTTATCTGAATGATTACTCTTCTGTAACCTCATCTTCAGCTTCCTGTATATCAGCATCCTCAGTAAAATCAAGAGTTTCCTCTCCATCCTCTGTGAAGCTTAATATCTCATCTTCTTCAAGTTCATCATAAGCTGCAGCTGTATCAAGCTCTACGTTCTGATATCTCTTCATACCAGTACCAGCTGGAATAAGCTTACCTATGATAACATTTTCCTTAAGACCGATAAGTGGATCAAGCTTTCCGTTAATAGCTGCATCTGTAAGAACCTTTGTAGTTTCCTGGAATGAAGCTGCTGACATGAATGATGTTGAAGCAAGTGAAGCCTTTGTTATACCAAGGATAATAGGAGTTCCTGTAGCCTTCATCTTACCCTCTTCCTCAAGCTTTTCATTAACCTCTGTGAATTCAAGAGTATCAACCTGTGAACCAGGTAAGAAATCTGAATCTCCAGCAGAATCAATAACTATCTTCTTAAGCATCTGTCTAACAATAAGCTCGATATGCTTATCATTGATATCAACACCCTGGATACGGTAAACCTTCTGAACCTCACGAAGCATGTAATCCTGAACAGCTCTTACACCAAGAATTCTTACGATATCATGTGGATTCTCAGAACCTTCTGTGATTTCCTCACCAGTTGCAACAACCTGTCCTTCCTGAACCTTAACACGTGTATCTCTTGATACAGGGTAAGACTTTGAATTACCTTCGTCATCTGTAATAACGATATCTGTCTTCTTATCTGTCTTAGCAAAGCTTACTGTTCCACCAAACTCAGCAAGAACCGCAAGACTCTTTGGCTTTCTTGCCTCGAAAAGTTCTTCTACTCTAGGAAGACCCTGTGTAATGTTATCACCTGCAACACCACCAGTATGGAATGTTCTCATAGTAAGCTGTGTACCAGGTTCACCGATAGACTGGGCAGCGATGATACCAACTGCTTCACCAATCTGTACTGTCTGACCTGTTGCAAGGTTAGAACCATAACATTTAGCACAAACACCGATATGTGAACGGCATGTAAGGATTGTTCTTATCTTAACCTGGTTTACACCAGTCTTAATAATAGCTTCTGCTCTCTTAGGAGTTACAAGGTGGTTAGCTGCAACAACTATCTCGCCTGTAGCTGGATCCTTGATATCTTCTGCAAGATATCTTCCTGTAATACGCTCCTGTAATGGCTCAAGAATATCTTCTTTTGCATCACTTGAGTTAGTAGCTCTGTCATTGACAAATGAATATACATACATACCAGGTATAACTTTACCAACGCTGCAATCTGTCTCTCTAACAATAAGATCCTGTGAAACATCAACAAGTCGTCTTGTAAGATAACCTGAATCGGCTGTTCTAAGCGCTGTATCTGAAAGACCCTTACGGGCACCATGGGCTGAAATGAAGTACTCCAATACATCCAGACCTTCACGGAAGTTAGACTTGATTGGAAGTTCAATAGTGTGACCTGATGTATCTGCCATAAGACCACGCATACCTGCAAGCTGCTTAATCTGCTGGTTAGAACCACGGGCACCTGAATCGGCCATCATAAAGATGTTATTGTACTTATCAAGACCATCAAGAAGTGCCTTAAGCAATGTCTTATCTGTTTCCTGCCATACTCTGATTACATTCTTATATCTTTCTTCATCAGTTGAACGGCCTCTGTTGTAGTTCATGTTGATTCTTTCAACCTTCTGTTCAGCATCAGCAATAAGCTGTTTCTTAACAGGTGGCACTGTCATCTCTGATATAGAAACTGTCATGGCTGCTCTTGTTGAGTACTTATAACCCATTGCCTTTATATCATCAAGAACTTCAGCAGTTGTTGTTGTACCATGAGTATTAATAACGTGCTGTAAGATATCCTTTAACTGTTTCTTACCTACATGGAAGTCAACCTCAAGCTTTAAGAAGTTTTCTTCCTTGCTTCTATCTACATATCCAAGATCCTGAGGAAGAATTTCATTGAATATGAAACGTCCAAGTGTAGACTCAACTATACCTGATACTTCTTCTCCTGATGCATTTTTCTTAGACACTCTAACCTTAATCTTTGAATGAAGAGTAATAATAGCATTCTCATAAGCAAGAAGCGCTTCATTAACACTCTTAAATATCTTACCTTCACCCTTAACGCCAGGTCTTTCCTGTGTAAGATAGTAGATACCAAGAACCATATCCTGTGAAGGAACGGCAACCGGACCACCATCTGAAGGCTTAAGTAAGTTGTTAGGTGAAAGAAGCATGAATCTACACTCAGCCTGTGCTTCTACAGACAATGGAAGATGCACGGCCATCTGGTCACCATCGAAATCGGCATTGAATGCTGTACAAACAAGTGGATGAAGCTTAATAGCCTTACCTTCTACAAGGATAGGCTCGAATGCCTGAATACCAAGTCTGTGAAGTGTAGGAGCACGGTTAAGCATAACTGGATGCTCTTTGATAACATCTTCAAGCACATCCCATACTTCTGTTTCAAGATGTTCAACACTCTTCTTAGCTTTCTTAATATTCTCAGCAAGACCACGTCTTACTAACTCTCTCATAACGAATGGTTTGAATAACTCAATAGCCATTTCCTTAGGAAGACCACACTGATATATCTTAAGCTCTGGTCCTACTACAATAACAGAACGTCCTGAATAGTCAACTCGCTTACCAAGAAGATTCTGTCTGAAACGTCCCTGCTTACCCTTTAATAAGTCTGATAAAGACTTAAGAGCCCTGTTACCAGGTCCTGTTACAGGACGACCGTTTCTACGGCCATTATCTATAAGTGCATCAACAGCTTCCTGAAGCATTCTCTTTTCGTTACGGACAATGATTTCAGGAGCGCCAAGTTCCATAAGTCTTGCAAGACGGTTATTTCTGTTTATGATTCTTCTATAAAGATCATTAAGATCTGATGTTGCGAATCTACCACCCTCTAACTGTACCATTGGTCTTAAGTCTGGAGGAATAACTGGAATTTCAGTAAGGATCATCCACTCTGGCTTAGTACCAGCAGCGATAAATGCATCCATAACTTCGATTCTCTTAATAAGTCTTGCAGCCTTCTGTGAAGTAGTAGTAGCAAGCTCTTCCTTAAGCTTTGCCACTTCTTCTTCAAGGTTAACACTTCTAAGAAGCTCTAAAATAGCCTCAGCACCCATTCCAACTCTGAAAGTGTTACCATACTGGTCATAAAGATCTCTATACTCTGTTTCAGTAAGAATCTTCTTGAATGGAATATCTGTTTCACCTGGATCGATCACGATATAAGAAGCAAAGTAAAGAACCTTTTCAAGATTCTTAGGTCCTATATCAAGGATAAGGTCCATACGGCTAGGGATTCCCTTAAAATACCAGATATGTGAAACTGGAGCAGCAAGGTGAATATGTCCCATACGATCTCTACGAACACTTGCCTTAGTAACCTCAACACCACACTTATCACATATGATGCCTTTATCCTTAATCTTCTTATACTTACCGCAATGACACTCCCAGTCTTTGCTAGGTCCGAATATTCTTTCACAGAACAGACCATCTCTTTCTGGCTTTAAAGTTCTGTAGTTAATAGTCTCAGGCTTAGTTACCTCGCCATGAGACCACTCTAAAATACTCTCAGGAGAAGCAAGCTTTATCTGAATTTTATCAAATTTCATTGATTTATTTGACTTAATCTCTTCTGCCATTATAGTGCTCCCTTCTATTATTCTTCTCTATTTCCGTCACCGTAATCATCAAAATCATCATCAAAGCCGTCAAGATCGAAATCGGCATCATCATCTGATCCGAGTTCTTCCATAGTAGCTTCACCATCATCCCCCTGCTTTTCTGCATGGTAACCGGCATTCTTTAATTCATTTTCCTCATCACGGCTGTTTCTCTTATAACCACCATCATCAAGAACCTTCTTGAAGTCTGTAACCTCATATTCTGAACTTTCAAGAAGCTGGACTTCGTTGTTATCTTGATCAAGAACTCTTACATCAAGTGCAAGAGACTGAAGTTCCTTAAGAAGAACCTTGAATGATTCAGGAATACCTGGTTCAGGGATATTCTCGCCTTTAATAATAGCTTCATATGTCTTAACACGTCCAACAACATCATCAGACTTAACTGTAAGGATTTCCTGAAGTGTATATGATGCACCATACGCCTCAAGAGCCCAAACTTCCATCTCACCGAATCTCTGTCCACCGAACTGTGCTTTACCACCAAGTGGCTGCTGTGTTACAAGTGAATAAGGACCAGTTGAACGTGCATGGATCTTATCATCAACAAGGTGATGGAGCTTTAAGTAGTGCATGAATCCAATAGTAACTGGACTATCAAAGTACTCACCAGTTCTACCATCACGAAGTCTTACCTTACCATCTCTTCCGATAGGAACACCCTTCCACTCTGCTCTGTGAGCTCTGTTATCTGAAAGGAACTCAAATACATCATCTCTTAAAAGATCCTTATATTCAGCTGTAAATGTTGTCATATCTGCTGGATACTCTTCACCTGCAGCCTCTGCTTCAGCCTTTTCCTTTGCAAGCTCATCATCATCAAAAGGATGGTTAGCATAAGAATTAGCCATATCAAGTGTATCCATAATATCATTTTCGTTAGCACCATCAAAGATAGGTGTTGCTACGTTAAAGCCTAATACCTTTGCCGCAAGACTTAAATGAATCTCAAGGACCTGTCCGATATTCATACGTGAAGGCACACCCAGTGGGTTAAGTACTATATCAAGTGGACGTCCGTTTGGAAGGAATGGCATATCTTCTACTGGAAGTACTCTTGAAACGACACCCTTGTTACCATGACGTCCGGCCATCTTATCACCAACAGAAATCTTTCTCTTCTGTGCAATGTAGATACGGACATTCTTGTTAACACCAGGAGCCAATTCATCTCCATTCTCTCTTGTAAATACCTTAACGCCTACTACGATACCATAAGCACCATGAGGAACCTTAAGTGAAGTATCTCTTACCTCTCTTGCTTTCTCACCGAAGATAGCTCTAAGAAGTCTTTCTTCAGCTGTAAGCTCTGTTTCTCCCTTTGGAGTAACCTTACCAACAAGGATATCACCGGCTCTTACCTCGGCACCTATACGGATAATACCATCTTCATCAAGATTCTTGACAGCATCAGAACCTGTTGAAGGAAGATCTCTTGTGATTTCTTCTGGTCCTAACTTAGTATCTCTTGCTTCTGTATCATATTCTTCTATATGGATAGATGTATATACATCATCTCTTACTAATCTTTCACTAAGAAGAACAGCATCCTCGTAGTTGTAACCTTCCCATGTCATGAAACCGATAAGAGGGTTCTTACCAAGTGCTATTTCTCCGTTAGATGTTGATGGACCATCAGCGATAACATCTCCTGCCTTAACCTCATCACCCTTGAATACAATAGGTCTCTGGTTATAGCAGTTACTCTGGTTACTTCTTGAGAACTTAGTAAGCTTGTACTCATGAACCTTACCGCTTGTCTCTCTTACAAGAATCCTGTTAGATTCAGAAGAAAGAACAACACCATCTTCTTCTGCAACAACACACACACCTGAGTCGCATGCTGTCTTGTTTTCAATACCTGTACCTATTACTGGAGCCTCTGTCATAAGAAGAGGTACTGCCTGACGCTGCATGTTAGAACCCATCAGTGCACGTGTACAGTCATCATTCTGAAGGAAAGGTATCATAGATGTAGCTACTGAGAATACCATCTTAGGAGATACATCCATAAGATCAATCATGCTCTTATCAAACTCAGATGTTTCTTCTCTGTAACGTCCAGATACTGAATTCTTAACGAAATATCCATTTTCATCAATCTCAGCATTAGCCTGTGCTACATGGTAATCATCTTCCTCATCGGCTGTAAAGTAACGCACTTCATCTGTTACTCTTGGATTCTTAGGATCAGTCTTATCAATAATACGATAAGGTGCTTCTACGAAACCATACTCATTAATTCTTGCATATGATGCAAGTGAGTTGATAAGTCCGATATTAGGACCTTCAGGTGTCTCGATAGGACACATTCTTCCGTAATGTGTATAGTGGACATCTCGAACCTCGAAACCTGCACGGTCTCTTGAAAGACCACCAGGACCAAGTGCTGAAAGACGTCTCTTATGTGTAATCTCAGATAATGGATTGTTCTGATCCATGAACTGAGAAAGCTGTGAACTACCAAAGAATTCCTTGATAGCTGCTGTTACAGGCTTGATATTGATAAGTGACTGTGGTGAAATACCGCTTAAATCCTGAGTTGACATTCTTTCACGTACAACTCTTTCCATTCTTGAGATACCGATTCTGAACTGGTTCTGTAAAAGTTCACCAACGGCTCTTATACGTCTGTTACCAAGGTGATCGATATCATCCTTAGTTCCAATACCATATTCAAGATGCATATTGTAGTTGATAGATGCAAGTATATCTTCAACTGTAATATGCTTTGGAATAAGATCTGCCACATTCTTTTCTATAGCATCCCTGATATCCTCAGGTGATTCATTATCTGCTAATATCTGTGAAAGAACTGGATAATAAACATACTCGTTAACACCAAGTTCCTTAGCTTCTTCCTCTGTAATATCTACCCATTTAGTAATATCTACTGCAAGGTTAGATAATATCTTAACTACTCTTTCACGTACTGAACCATCAGCTGCCTTTAACTCTGCCTTTAAGAACACAGCAGGTACAGCAGCATTCTGAATCTGTTCTGCAGTTTCTCTTGTAAGCTTATCGCCTGCATTAGCGATAATCTCACCGTTGCCATCAACTACATCTTCTGCAAGAACATGTCCAGCAATCCTGTTTCTGAAAGAAAGCTTCTTATTAAACTTATAACGGCCTACTCTTGCAAGGTCATATCTTCTAGGATCAAAGAACATGCCTGAGATAAGTGCTTCAGCACTATCTACTGACAAAGGTTCCCCTGGTCTTAACTTCTTATAAAGTTCAAGCACACCTTCCTGATAGTTAGTAGAAGTATCCTTCTCCATAGTTGCAAGAAGCTTAGGCTCCTCACCAAATATGTCAATAATCTCTGCATTAGTTCCAAAACCAAGTGCTCTTATAAGAACTGTTATAGGAACCTTCTTGTTACGGTCAACCTTAACATAGAACACATCGTTAGCGTCTGTTTCATACTCTAACCATGCACCTCTGTTAGGAATAACAGTAGAACTATACAGGAATATCTTTCCATACTTATCTTTCTGTATATCATAGTAAATACCAGGTGAACGTACCAGCTGGCTGACTATAACTCGTTCTGCACCGTTAATTACAAATGTACCGGTCTTAGTCATCAAAGGAAGGTCACCCATGAAGATTTCATGCTCGCTGATATCTTCATTCTCTTTGTTATGAAGTCTTACACGTACCTTGAGTGGAGCTGCATATGTAGCATCTCTTTCCTTACACTCTTCTATAGAGTACTTTCTCTCCTCTTCGCATAATGCAAAATCAACGAATTCAAGACTGAGCCTTCCGTTGTAATCTGCAATTGGAGAGATGTCGTTAAAGACCTCTTTTAAGCCTTCATTTAAAAACCACTGGTAAGAATCTTTTTGCACCTCAATAAGGTTAGGCATCTCAAGAACTTCCTTCTGTCTTGAGAAACTCATACGCATCGCTTTGCCTGACTTTACTGGACGTATTCTGTTTTTCTCCATTGACGTTTCACCCCTTAGTTTTCTTTACATTAATTTATTACATTATAGATATGTGTACAAAAACTATGCACACCATACCATAATAGTGCATTATCCATAATAGCAAAAAAAGTCCCAGCTGTCAATAAAACAACTGGAACTTTTTCACATTTATTCTAATATACCAAATATAACTCAAAAAATCAAGTGTTTTTTCATCATATTGCCATATTAAAGTTGTAATCCTCTGGTTTTAAATTACTTAAGAGTAACCTTAGCACCTTCAGCTTCAAGCTTCTTCTGGATTTCTTCAGCTTCTTCCTTAGAAGCAGCTTCCTTAATAACCTTAGGAGCGCCATCAACAACTTCCTTAGCTTCCTTTAAGCCAAGACCTGTGATTTCACGAACAGCCTTGATAACCTTAACCTTGTTAGCACCAGCTTCTGTAAGCTCAACGTCGAACTCTGTCTTTTCTTCAGCTGCAGCACCTGCACCTGCACCTGCTGCTACAACAACACCTGCTGCTGCAGAAACACCAAATTCTTCTTCACATGCTTTAACTAAATCGTTTAATTCTAATACTGATAAACCCTTAATAACTTCGATAATTTCCTGTGTAGTCATTATTATAATCTCCTTTTTATAGTCTTTAATTAAGTTTCGTAGTCTGTCTGATAAGTTTCAGGCAGCCTCGTCGATAATCGTTTTATGCTGCGATATTATGCAACCTCTTCGTTCTTCTCAGCGATCTGCTTAATAACGCGGGCAAAGTTTGTAATAGGTGACTGGATGCTTCCAAGGAACTTAGCAAGAAGTTCATCTCTTGAAGGAATGCTTGCGATAGCTGCGATTCCTGTAGCATCATAGTAAGTACCTTCAACAACACCACACTTAAGTTCAAGTGCTTCTGCTGTCTTAGCAAAGTTAGCTAAAACTCTTGCTGGAGCTGTAGCATCATCCTTGCAGATTGCAATAGCGTTAGGTCCTTCAAGAGCCTCTGTCATTGGTTCGAACTCTGTACCTGCGATTGCTCTCTTTACTAAAGTATTCTTATAAACCTTGTAAACGACACCAGCTTCTCTTAACTGCTTACGAAGCTGTGTATCCTGCTCAACAGTTAAGCCACGGTAGTCAACTACCACAACGCCCTGAGCGCCTTCTAAGCTTGCTTTGATTTCGTCTACAATAGGCTGCTTAAGTTCTACTTTTGCCATGAATATTTACCTCCTGTTAGATTAGTATCTGTTTCCAGATAATATTCTGCCCAGACGTACAATGTATCAGGCTATCAAAAAAGCCCTCCTGCCGCTATGACAGAAGGACTGAATAAACTGATAAACATATTCTAAAGTCTGTATCATCAATCTGTACTTCCAGACTGACACACTTTAAAATACAAGTCTGTCCTCGGTAGGCGTATTACCTTTAACCCTTTCGGGACCTGCTGTCTTAGGCAAAATGTGAAATATAGCTTTCACTTCGTATGCGAATAACCACACACAGCTGATAGTATACTATCATAATATATAGGTTGTCAACCATTTTTACAAAATATGTTTTAATAATATTGCAAAATCAATCTTTCGCATCAATATTCCTTGTTAACTACAAGAAACAACATATTAGCCAACATACTTAGCTGTGCTAACCTTAACACCAGGTCCCATAGTAGCTGTAAGAACAACACTCTTTAAATACTGACCCTTAAGTGAAGATGGCTTAGCCTTAACGATTGCATCCATAATAGCCTGGAAGTTGTCTGATAACTGCTCCTCTGTGAATGAAGCCTTACCAATTGGCACGTGAATGATATTAGTCTTATCAAGTCTGTATTCGATCTTACCAGCCTTAATATCATTAACAGCTTTTGTTACGTCCATAGTAACTGTACCAGCCTTAGGGTTTGGCATTAAGCCCTTAGGTCCGAGTACACGTCCGAGACGACCAACAACGCCCATCATATCAGGTGTAGCAACAACTACATCAAAATCAAACCAGTTGTCATTCTGGATCTTAGGAATAAGTTCCTCGCCACCAACGAAATCTGCACCAGCTGCTTCAGCTTCATCAGCCTTAGCGCCCTTAGCAAATACTAAAACCTTAACAGTCTTACCTGTTCCGTGTGGAAGAACAACAGCTCCTCTGATCTGCTGCTCAGCGTGACGTCCATCACAACCTGTTCTGATATGAGCTTCGATAGTCTCATCGAACTTTGCAACTGCACTCTTCTTTACTAAAGAAACTGCGTCAGCTGCTTCATATAATGTCTGGCGGTCAATATTCTTGGCTGCCTCTACGTATTTCTTTCCTCTTTTCATTATAAACCTCCTAGTGGTGTTATCGGAAGGATTCTATCTTTCCTCCCACATATTGAACAATCCCGGAAAAATTATAGGATTAATCTGTCCGCATGTTCTTCTATGAAATCTCTAATAATCAATTGAAAGTAATTAATCATTAATAATCAATTACAGTAGTTACAGATACGTATAGAATTAGTCTTCTACAACGATACCCATACTCTTAGCAGTACCTTCGATCATAGATGTAGCTGCTTCGATAGTAGCTGCATTAAGATCTGGCATCTTAAGTTCAGCGATCTTCTGAACTTCAGCTCTCTTGATTGTAGCAACCTTAGTCTTGTTAGGAACACCTGAACCTGACTTAATGTTGCAAGCCTTCTTAAGAAGAACTGCAGCAGGTGGAGTCTTTGTGATGAAGCTGAAGCTTCTATCAGCATAAACTGTAATAACTACAGGGATGATTAAGTCACCCTGATCTGCTGTCTTTGCATTAAACTGCTTTGTAAATTCTACAATGTTAACACCGTGCTGACCAAGTGCTGGACCAACTGGTGGAGCTGGTGTAGCCTTGCCGGCAGGAATCTGTAATTTAATATAACCTGTTACTTTCTTTGCCATTGTGGCACCTCCTAATTATAAATGTGGTTTATGGCGGCTATTAAGCCTCCCACAGGCAGTCAAAACAACTGATGACAAGCCTTTATATGCAGCCTGTACAGCTTTTGATCACCTTGATTACAGTACCTTCACATCTGTGAAGTCAACTTCGACCGGTGTTTCACGACCGAACATTTCAACATTAATAGTGACACACTGCTTGCCCTCATTAATGCTTGTGATTTGACCAACTGTATTCTCCCAGGCACCTGAAAGAATCTGAATCTGATCACCCACTTTACCAGCGAACTCAACCACTGGCTTAGATTCTTCAACTGAACCATTCTCATCATCGATTCCGAATGATTTAACTTCAGCTGGAGATAATGGCACTGGCTTAGATCCAGGACCAACAAACCCCGTTACACCTCTGGTATTTCTGACAACATACCAGCTGTCATCATTCATAACCATCTTAACAAATACATAGCCAGGGAATATCTTTCTCTCAACTGTCTTTGGCTTGCCGTTGTTTACTTCAACTACTGTTTCAACCGGCACAAGCACATCAAAGATCTGATCCTGAAGATTTCTGTTCTCAACTGTCTTTAAGATATTAACTCTTACATTATTCTCATAGCCAGAATACGTATGAGCCACATACCATTTTGCTTCGTCCATCTGATCACCTTTTCCTTACTTTACAATGAATTCAATTCCAAAGCGAACAATCAAGTCCACAACTGAAATAATTACACCTAATAATACGGATACAACCAATACAGCGATGGTTTCCTTTGTAAGTGACTTCTGGTCTGGCCAAATGATCTTAGAGAACTCTGCCTTAAGTCCCTTGAACCAGCTCTTTTTCTGTTTCTTTGTCTTAACAGCTTCACTCATCTTAATACCTCACTGATACTAATTACTTTGTTTCCTTGTGTAATGTGTGTGACTTACAGAACTTGCAATACTTCTTAGTTTCCATTCTGTCTGGATGGGCTTTCTTTTCCTTAGTCATGTTGTAATTGCGCTGTTTACACTCTGTACATGCCAATGTTATCTTTACTCGCACAACTTCCACCTCCAATTATTTATTTTGCAGGTGTTATTAACACCAATTGGTTTTTTCTTATATCCTGTACCGTTGGGTCAGTTCAGGGCATAAAAAAAAGACCGCTTCCATAGCCAGCCTAATATATCACATTATTTATCAATCCGTCAACCCATTTGTTATTAATTTTATAACTTTTATTTCTTTTATTATATTTATCTACATTGTATTTGTTTGCATTATATTAAAATTATGTTTTCATTGTTATATTCATTCATACTTATATTGTAACAATCATAATGATGTCAATGCCTTATAAATCAAAAATTTCATCTACAAAATTTTCTTATCAAAATATTACTAT
>ERZ779843.3394-NODE-3394-length-13466-cov-2.749385_pt1 | contig 13466 bp, 10 predicted proteins | sample MGYA00511560_ERZ779843 | MGnify/ENA primary metagenome ERZ779843 (study PRJEB29588, sample SAMEA2158062) | human gut metagenome | biome: human gut; feature: human-associated habitat; material: faeces | place: Denmark | collected 2008/2010 ... | reverse complement strand
AAATATACATAGCTCTTGAACCAGCCGGAGAGGGTCATATGCCATCTGCGCCAGAATTCACTGATACTCTTCGACATATACGGATAATTGAAATTTTCCAGGAAGTGGAAGCCAAACATCTCTCCCAGCCCGATAGCCATATCCGAGTAACCGCTGAAATCGTAATAAAGCTGCAGAGTGTAAGCTATGGCACCAATCCAGGCGGTAAGCGTGTCAAACTGTTCTACCGGCTGCGCAAAAATTTTATCGGCAACAGCTCCTAATGTATTAGCAATCAGCATTTTTTTTGCCAATCCGATAATAAAACGCTTCACCCCATACACAACTTTATCGAAGGTAACCGTTCTGCAGGAAATCTGTTCAGCCACATCATGATATTTGACAATCGGACCAGCTACCAATTGCGGAAAAAGCGTTATATATAAAGCCAGCTTATAAATATCCCGCTGTGCCTTGACCTCCCCTCGGTATACATCAACTACGTAACTGAGTGCCTGAAATGTGTAGAATGATATTCCAATCGGCATGATGACATCAATAAAATCGATATGCGTATGAAAAAGATGATTGATGTTATCCAGTACAAAATTAAAGTATTTGAAATAAAACAGAAAGCTCAAATCTACCAAAATCGTCGCAACCAAAAGCAACTTGCGATGTATAAGGTTACGGCTGCGGCTGATATAATTTGCCCCCGTATAATTCACAAGTATTGTTAAAATCATAATTGCCAGATATTTCGGCTCTCCCCAAGCGTAAAACAGCATACTGACAGCAAGAAGAATATAGTTTCTTATCTCCGGACGCACCAATAAATAAATGGCACAAACAATCGGTAAAAACATAAAAACAAATGTCATCGATGAAAATAGCATGGCTTAGTCCTTAAAAAAATCAGTAATTCTGGGCAATATGTCAGAAGATACGCTAAAAATTACGATATCGGGTTTAAATTCCAGCAATTCTTTCTTATAATACTTCATAAACTTATACAATTCTTTATTTGGAAGCTGACTATTGTTTAAGCGCAAATATTTTACTTCTTTAGCCGAATAAGGCAAGAACTGTAATAAGTTTTCATTATGAGAATTCCCAGTCAAGAAAATTTTATACTTTCCATTCTCATTAGAAAAACGTTTTATATATTTCTCTCTGATTTCTTTTACTGAGCTATTGTCTTTATTATCGTAGTAAGCATATTCCGTTGTCAAGATTTCGTCCGCATATGTATTTAAATTTAACAGATATGTTGTATTGCCATTATGATAATTTCGTTTCCACTCATCTCGAATTTTTGGAGAATATGAAACTTCATATTTGTCCAAAGTGGCAACTGTTATATCAGAAAAGTCTTTTTTTATTCGTTCCATCAGCTTAACATATCCCTGATATGCGCCCCAATCAGTCCAATGATGTGATTGTTTAAAGAAGACATAGTCTTTTTGTTTTGCCTTTCTCATTTCATCGTACGGATATATAATTGGTACTGTATTATTGGCTGTGATAATGTTTTGTATACTTTGCTGAAATTTTATATCTTCTTGTTTATCATAACTGTAATCAACCAGTTCTGTTTGGTAAATACTTTCCTTTCTGGGAACTATTAAAATATAAAACTTAATTCCGTGTTCTGCCAAAAATGCATCAAATTTTTGTATATTATCATTTATTTCCTTTGTTTTTTCTTCTGAAAACGGTATTTCTACAATAGGAAATACAAACATCCAACCATGTTTTTTAAGATATAATGCTTTGTTATTTGAATAAACAGAAGATATTTTATACTGTACAGAATTTACCCATTGTATGACTTTTTCCCTTCCCCAAAACCTATCACTAAACCAAGCGTCAAAATCCTTACCATATTTTAAGTTGCCCCCCCCCCGATAATCAATTAAAGGTGTGTATTTCGCCAGCATTCTGTTTTCCTGTTCGGATTTTTCAGCATCAGAAATATGTAGCATCGGTACAAATAACAGAATAAAAAACGTGACAAGAAACACGATATCTATACGGGAATGGTGCTGTTCAATTTTAAAACGGGACAAATATTTAAGAAGTTTATAAGTTACCAGAAAATAAGCTGTTGCAATTATTACAAATGCATAGAAATCAACGTTCAGATTATTTTCCCTTATACAGTTAAGACTGAACATGGTTAATAACACTGTTACGGCTAATGATAATCCTAAATGTTTTTTATCAGAAAAAAGTATCAGCCAAACGGACGCCAGCATAACGAAACATATTATCCACACAATTGATTTTTCAACCATGGATAGTGGTTTGATATATTTCTTCCAGTTAATTTTTATATAAAAAACATTTCCTTTCTGGGCAACAATAGTATGATTGATCGGCTTATTATGCCAGGCTGCTAAGTTCATAGTATTTTCCTTTTCTGGTTCGTTTCTTAGTCCTAAAGTTTGGTAAAATCGTTTTTGGAAACGTTTATCTGCCTGATAGTCCCTAAGGCTCCTTTGCAAAAATTGCAAATATTCGGTTTGTTCATCTCCGGACAAGTGCGCTTCTTCCTTTAGTTTCAGTGCTCTTTTCAGCACTTCGACAATATCTTTTTTACGTTTCTTTTGTTTTGCTGTATCTTTACCGATTGAATCTTCCTGTATTGTATATTCATAATTAGGCGTATCGACCAATATGATATTATCAGTTTGCATAAATGCCTGTAAGACAAACAAATTGTCCGCAGTATACAAACCCTCCGTAAATCGAATATGATGCGTATTCAGATATTTCTTCCGGTAAAGTTTATCCCATATCGCACCGTTTTTCAAAACCCGGTATTTATCCTGCGGAGCCTTGATTTGACCTATTCGGTGCAAAAGATTGTTATATGCGGCATAAACAATATCAGCATTCTGTGCTTTCGCCTGATGATACAAGCTGGCAAAATAATCCGACGGAATAGCATCATCGCAATCAAAAAAGCCGACATACTCTCCCCTTGCCTGCACGAGACCTATATTTCTCGCATGAGACGGTCCTTTGTTTTCCGGGCTTTTTATGAGATAAAAACGCTTATCTCCCCCGACTTTCTCCTTTAATATTTCATACGTTTTATCGGCCGATCCGTCATCTATGATAATAAACTCTATTTCCTTTAGCGTCTGCTTTTGAAGATTACACAGCAGATTTTCTACCCATTGTTCCCGATTATATATCGGGGTTATGACGCTGACTTTTGCCGTCATACCCTTATCTCCCCGCCGGATACCGGAACATTGCTGTGCTTTGCAAACACCGGAATTTTACAAATTTTAATGATAGTTTTGCCGGATTTGGTGATTTTCTTTTGAAAAAGAAAACGTTTTGCCTTGTATCTGAAATGCTGCCATACTATTGCAGAAAATGGCGGAAGAGCATTTTTCAGCTTCCTGTTGAAACGAACGGCGCAATATCTTGTAAATAAAGGGGATTTCTCCAAATACCCGCTGTCCGGATCAAAACTTTTTTTCTTTATGACGGGAGTTCCGTGCTTTATCAGAAAAACCGGATGCACCGTCAGATTTTTATCGTTCCACACAGGCAAGACAGAACCATTATGCTCAGAAAACCAGCTTATTGCTTTAAATCCGTCTGCTGTAAGCTTTTCGCTCAACCCTACTTCATAATTTTCAATTACATCCTGAACCGTTTTTTGCGCAGTAATGTCGGTTATAAATTGATTAAAGACTTTTGATTGAAAGACCTGTGGGCGAAACACCATAAAGTAACTCTGGATATGGCGGGAAAACTCCGTATTTTCGGTTATTCCCCAAAAATCGCATTCTTTCCCCTGCATTTCGTCAAACACGGGCTTAAACGGATGAACCGGCGCGTAACAGCTGTCGTTGCAAAAAATCAGTTCTTCCACGCCGTCCAATAGTCCGTGATTTTGAGCATAGGCAAAACCGCGCTTATAAGAACCGAAATCATATTCCCCATGGCGGGCGGCTAATATGCAGCAGACCTCCCGCGATATTTTTTCCGCCTCCCCAGCAACCAAACCGTTATCGCATACATAAATTACATTGTCCGCCACTTCTTTTAGCGCGCGAATATAATACAAATCTGCCTTATCGACATATCCGTTCCCGTCCCATGCTGCATAAACGGCCAGACGGCGGTGCCGCAGAGGCGCGTTGGAAAATTCCCTGACCACCGGATATACCGGCAAGTAATCCTGCGATACCCATACCGGAAGCCGGCATATTTTCAATATCTTTTTGCCGCTTTTGGTCGTCTTGTGTTGAAATAGAAAACGTATAATACCGGCAGCCAGACGTTCCGTATAATATTCCTTATACTTAACGCCGTAAATCTTATATCCCCGTGCGGTTACGGACATTCCAAACAAGCGTTCCAAAACATGCGCCAGCGTATAATCGCGAATTTGGGAATCTGCGGCTTCAAAATCGTTTATGCCGTATCGCAAAAACGGCTGTAACAGTCTGGCTCGCACGATAAACATTGTTCCGGCGATAAAGCTGAAATTTTCAATCGGCGGCAGATGCATCTTCTCAGCCTCGTTTTTAATGGAAGCCTCCAGCATTTTATATGTGCCGGCCTCGCCGGTCAGGCAAAAGCCGTTGCCAACCATTCCGATATCCGTTTCATTTTCCAACAGTGCAAAATTCCTTCTGACGATTTCGGGCGTTTCCAACAGAGCATCCAACAGCATCTTGCTCCACGCCGCCGTATGAAAGCGTATGCCGTTAAAACAGCAATACTCGCCGTGTTGACGGCGTTTGGTATGAATCTTGAGAATATAGTCGTATTCGTCGAGGCAGACACGGTGGAGAAAGTCGATAAACGGGCCGACATCATAGCCGCGGTTTTCCGGACGCCAGATGACGGCGGCAGGGAAAGCGGCGCGGATTTGGGCGTCCGCGGCGGCGAAACTGTCAGTGCGAGCGTCCGTTTCGGCGGCAGGGGAAATAACCTCGGCAGAAAGATGCGCAGCGTTTTTTCCGGTGGCGGAAAACGAACAGACGGCGGCGGGCATTGTTACAAACAAATCCCACGTTATGCCGGCACGATTCAGATTTTCCAACCGGGCAAGCAATTCCGGAAGTTGTTCCAGATAATACAAATGTAAATGAACGGCTACTTTCATTTCACCCCCCGCCAATGTAAAGCAAGGTTACACAGCTGCAGCAGACGGTTCCGGCGTACCGGCAAGATTGTCCGTTCAAGGATTTCTGCCGAATTTATCCCGCCATATACAACCGCATTCAGGCAGCGTTTTACAAGATACTGCGCGCAGATTGCGGAAAACTCCGCCGCGGGAACGATTTGCCGCCGTGCATTTTCCGCCGCGAGTTTGGCCAACACCTGTTCAACGCGGCTTAACACTTCCGCATCTCTTATATGGCACCTGCCCTGCGCCGCATATTCGTCAAACACAGACTTTTCTTCCGCGCTCAGTTCTATCCCCCCTGATTTGAACCACATATCGTGAAACAGGCATTGTTCCCGATATATTTCCGGCTTGCAGCGTTTGGACACCATATCCTTATGAAAACGATAGCGGTACAAGACATCGGGAATGTTGGCCAGCCGGGAACGGCGGCTGATGTCGTAATAAAATTGACGATCGTTCAGGCTAATGAAATTTTCATTATAACGGATGCCAGCCTCCGCCACCAGACGGCGACGAAACATGATGGTCGGATGATGTATGGACGACTTAAACAGCAGCGATGCGCGAATCACAGCATCGTCCGCAGGATTTTTTATCGTTTTGAAACGGTTAATTTCGCCAAATTTTTTATACCCGGTGCCGACGAGCCCCACCTCGGGATGACATTGCAAATACGAATATTGTCTTGCCAGGCGCCGTGGAAGCGACTGATCATCATGGTTCATCACCGCCACATAATCACAGCAGGCAAGTTCCAGCAGACGGTTATAGCTTCCTGCGACTCCCAGTGTCCGCTCACTGGCGACATATTTTATCCGTGCGTCCCGGTATGACTGCACAACCTCGCGCAAAGACGCATCGCACGGACTGTCATCTAAAATAAGGAATTCATAATCACCAAAGCTCTGAGACAATATGCTTTCTACCGCCGAGCGCAAATACTGTTCCTTTGTCCGGTATATCGGCATTATGACACTTATTTCAGGCATATGAACCTCGTGAATAACCTCATATTGTTTAATTTAAACGTTCGTTTTATTTCATCATTTTTGATATGTAATCATGATTATGCCGTTTTGTAGTATTTTTCTTGAAAAATAACATTTTACTGTTGCTTTAAAAAATACGTATGATAGTAGAAATTAAATGAACGTTTTATTTCATCACCTTAAAGATATAGAATAAAGAAACAATTTCCGGCACTGTCGACATCAAACGGCGGGAACAAGGCAACATGAAAATTGTGCTTGAAATTCTCTGATTTCCAAGCTATTTTGGCGGTGAAAGTGCAATAAAACACTAATATTTGAGGTGAAAATGAACGTACAAATTGTTGATTTGACGCCGGAGTATATCGACGGCGCATTAGATGTTTTTTACGAATCCAACCTGCTGCATTGTTCCGGAGCGCCGGATTATTTCCGCAAAATACCCAAGGAACATTCGCGCCCCTATTTGGAATGGATTATCAGAAACGAAAACACTTTCGGCCTGGTCGCTTTGGCGGACGGCAAAGTGGCAGGAATTGTTTTTGCGGCAAAAGAAGAAAACCCCGACACTCTGTTTCTTTACCAAAGATATTATAAAATTTATGACATTGCCGTCAGCGAAGCTTTCCGCGGGCAAAAAATCGGACAAAGACTTAACGACGCCGTCAAAGCAAGAGCCAAAGCCGACAACATTGCCAATATTGAACTGGAGGTCTTCTGCTTCAATTCCGGCGCCATGGCTTTTTATCATAAACTGGGCTATACGGAAGTTTCACAGATTATGAGCCTGAAAGTCTGACACATTCCGTCGGCTACGCTGTCTGCCGTGCAGTCCAACCAATTCTGACCGGCGGCAGCGGGCTGATGCAGACCACCGGCGACGCAATCAGCCGTGCAGTTCCACCAGATACTGGTCAAAATCGCGGGCTGCTTTGGTCGACCACCCCATGAAATGCTTGTCGCCGATGCAGACAACCGGAGCGACAACGCTTTTGAAACCAAATTTTTTCGCACATTGTTTCAGCAGCGAGCGCCCTTCTTCGGTTTCCAAATCAACCCGGACAACATCCGGGCGGGTCAGATAACGTTCGTTGATATACTCCAGAGCGTTTTGGCAAATCGGGCATCCCTGAAGATACAGCACATACGCTTTGTTGTCTTCCAGAACGGGGGCTTTTTTGCGGCGGGCATAGGCCGGCGCAGCAAGAATGGCTGCGGCCAGCAATATACTTAAAAACTTTAACATGTTACATTCTCCTTTGCCGTTAAGATACGGGTTTAAAACGAGATGTCAACATTATTGCAAAATACTTTACGTTTTTTTAACAAGTTTCAGAATAATTATGGCGTTAAGAGGTACAAACGATGGCTAGAAAAAACATATTGGACATTACGGCGCAAAAATTCGCGGCCAAAAAACTGGCGTTGCGGCGCATGATTTTGCGCAAGTTGGCAACACGGCGTCTGGCGGCGAGAAAAACGGCGGCGCTCGGCATGGTTATGCTGCTGCTCGGCGGCTGTCACGTTGCGCAGCTGACGACGCTTTACACTGATGAGACATCGGTCGAGGAAAACGGCATCCGCTATGATGCGGCACACAGGCCGATTACAGGCGTGTATCAGAAATATGCCGACAATATGCAGCTGCAGGAAGAAATCCACTATGTTGACGGAAAAATCAGCGGTTTGTACAAAGCTTATGACCGTGACGGGTCGGTTTTGCTGGAAGCGTATTACAAAAAAGGGCAGCCGCACGGCAAAACCGTGGAATATTATCCTGACGGCGCGGAAAAAGAAGTCTGCTATTATCGCAAGGGCAAACCCGAAGGCGGAGAAATTGCCTATTATCCGAACGGCGATCTCCGACGCAAAGGAAGCTACCTCAGAGGCAAAAAGAACGGTGTGTTTGAAGAATATTACAAAAACGGCGCGGTCAAGACATCCATAACCTACCGCAGGGGAAAGCTCCACGGCCCGTCCCGCCTCTATACGCCGGGCAACCACCTCATCAGCTACACGGAATACGTCAACGGCAAACGCGAAGGACCGGCCTTTTCCTATTATGACAACGAGCAGCCGAAAGTTTTGGCATACCGCAAAAATGACAAGCTGGACGGCACGGCCAAAGAATTTAACCGCAGGGGCGAACTGGTGCGCGTGGTTACCTATAAGGACGGCGAGGAAATTAAGAGCGTAAAATTTTAAATTTTCAGTTGCATAGCGCCTTTTTCGGCTTATACTGGGACTATAGACGTAACTTTTGACGAGAATTGAGTATGACTGCGAGCAAAAAGCAAAAACCTGACGTTTCATTTGTCATGACGGTTTATAACAAAGAATACTATCTGCCGGCGGTGCTGAAAGCGCTTTTGAACCAGACAGGGCTCAAAAATCCAGAGTATATTTTCGTCGATGACCTTTCCAAAGACCGCTCGGTCGAGATTATTGAGGAAATGACACGCGGGATTGAGAACGTTACCATCGTCAGAAAAGACAAGAACGAGGGTATCAGCATCTCCATTAACCGCGGCATAGCCCTCGCCCGCGGCGAATGGGTGCGAATGCTGGATTCAGACGATATTTTTCCGCTCAATTCGACAGAGAAGATGCTGGAGCTTGCCAACAAGCACCATGCGGATATGGTTTACGGTCAGTTTACCAAAACAGGCAAAGAGCCGATGGAAATTGCAGCGGAAATGATGCCGGACGATTTTGACTATTCCTACAAAAAAGACGCGCTGCGGGCCGTGCTTAAAGGGAGGTTTACCCGGATGGGGCAGCTTATCCGCCGCTCGGTTCTGCAAAAAGCCGGCGGCGCGGATACGCGCGTGTTTATTCAGGACGAGAGCATTCCGCTCCGGGCAGCGCGTTTTGCCGACGGTATTGTCAAGATGTACGCCAACGTGGTGCTGGTTCCCAAAGAAACCAACAACCTCAGCAAAAATACCAACCAGCTGGACAACGACCGCTTTTTTGCCCATTACAACCTGCTGCTCGACTATTATGACAGCATGGACAAAGATACGGCGGCGATTATTTATCTTAAGGCTTTGTCGGCAAACTGGAAATACGTCAAAAAGAATTTGGAACATCCGTATTGGACAGCGGACTTTTTCCGCTACATTAAGGCCAAACTGTTTCATCCGCAGCCGGATTTTGCTTTTCTGGAACAACTGGGACACAGGTTCTTAAGCCTTTCCGATGTATTGCGCTCCAAAGGAACGGCTGAAGACTGAAAAGGGTGCGGCGGTGCAAGCGAAAGAGCCGGAGCGGATGCGGCGAAGGGCTGCCAACAACCAACGGCGCAGCGCCATATGGAAGCAGGGGCGCTATTTTTTCGTATCCGGGTTGGCGGGGCACAGCTTTTGAAACAGTTCTTCCCACTGGTTCATTAAGATTTCCGGCGCATAGGCTTTCATATCTTCGTGCGCGTTGTGCCCGAATTTTATACGCAGCTCTTTATCTTTCATCAATATTTTCAATTTGGCGGCGAAATCGTCAACATTATCGGCAAGGAAGCCGTTATGTCCGTCGACAATAATCTCATTGACCGAATGGGCGTCTTTAAAGCCGACATGCGGCAGACCGATGGACATGGCATCGGCAATCGCCAGACTGAACCCTTCGCTGGCACTCGGAAAAGCGTGAATGTCCGCACGGCGGTACAGCCCTTCGACATCCTCAGTATACCCCATCAGCGCTACCTGCCCCGTCAGGTTGTGTGCCCTGATAAAATCGTTAATTTCCTTTTCATATTCAGGATATTTGCGCATCCCCCAGATTTCCACTTTCCAATCGGGAAATTCCGCGGCGATTTTGGCGAACGCCTCGACCAGCAAGTGCGGGCGTTTGGTCTTTTTCTCAATCCGCGCGACATAGATAATACGTTTCTTTTCCGCGGACAAGTCGGCCATTTCATTTTCGGCATACTGTTTGACGGGATTGGCAATACGGACGACGTTTTGCGGCGCAAAAAACGGGTCTATCTCCTTTTTATACGAGTTCATCAGCACCTGCCAAGTGTTTATCCGGGCAAAGCTCTGACGGCAAAACGCGCGCGACAACGGATTTTTGTGCAGAACCTTATTCAAAATCATCGGCGGATAACCATGCACCATCTGCACTATCGGAATATTATGATGTTGAAAGCGGGTTACGTTATACAAATCCACCGGAAAATAGCAGATGATGACATCGGGCTTTTCGGCTTTTATCAGACGGTCAAACAGGTGCCACGACGGCAGCGCCTTGCAGCGGATACGGCGCCAGAAATTCTGCAGCGGCGAAGATGTTTTGCCGTTGACATTGGCAAGGCGAACCCCCGGCTCCAATTCATGCCCCGGCGCGGAAACGCCGAGTTTGCCGTAAGTATCGCAGGCAATGACTACCTCATGCCCGCGTTCATGCAGCAAATTGGCAAAATAGGCAAGCCAGTTGTTGTTGAGCACGTTACGGTCGCGCACCAGCATAATCTTCATGATATTTTCCTTTTTGTGAACAATTTAAAAAAGCCGAACGAACGCGGCACCGCCCAAAACGATATGCTGACTTCGTTGACGTTAAGGGCTTTGCAGATGCCGATGCGATGATGCCCCTGCAGCAGCTGGTCCTTGACACCGAACTTGCGGTTGAGCATAACCAGCATCGGGCTTTTGGCATCGTAGCCGTTGGCCTTGATGGAATTATACAAATCGCTGTAACGGCGATGCGCCTCTTCGCGGCTTATCTGCCATTTTTTGTTGGTCCACTGGTAGGCGTTCTGCTCGTTGCGTTCGCCGCGGGTAATGTTGTTGGCGAGCAGGCAGGCCAGCGTTGTCGTATAGGTTGACGGAAAAACCGAGTAAAATTTCCGCTTTACCGGCTTAATCAGATTGATGAAAAACGCCTGCCACGCCGGATACGAGCGATAGGCAAAACGTACCGGCAGAAAATCCCCGTCCGCGGCAGCAGAAACGGTTTCAGCACCCGACAGCAGCACGTCAGCGGCCGGAACAACTTCTTTATCGCCTGATGCCGCGGCGGCATCGGCATTAAGCAGGACGGTAATTTCGCGGGAGGAAACCTGCGGAGCGGCTGTTGCGGAAAGGACGGGGGCAGCGCTTTTTGCCGCGGGTGACAGTGAGGCACCGGGAGCGGCGGAGAAAGCCTGCGGAGCGGCGCTTGCGGCGGAGAAAGCCTGCGGAGCAGCGCTTGCGGCGGAGAAAGCCTGCGGAGCGGCGGTTGCGGCAAGGGAGCCTGAGATATTGCCGTTTATCTCGGCGACACGGGACAGCCTTTTTAATTCCGAAGCTTTGATAAGGTAAATTTCCGACGACAGAGCCAGCTTTTTCATGTTTTCTACATCTTTTGATTATAAAATACGACCGTTTTTTCTATCATATCCGCACCTGATGGCGAGCGCAATAACTATCTGAATATATCAACATTTATTTCGGCTGAACTTCGGTTGAGGTGATGAATTTAAACGGTCGTATTTTTTCAGCACCGTTTTATTGACATCAACCTTTTGAAAACGAGGAGTTTTTCAGGATTATGAAAGCGATGAAAATCGTCCATTGCGCCTATTTCAAGACTTTGCGGCTCAGAGGCTGTTTCTGGGCAGGCATGGCATACAAGCTTAACAACGGGCTGACCCGCCTCGGGCATCAGACCGTTTGCTATAACGACAGGGAAGCGGCGCGTGCCCTTGCGCTGTTCGGCACCAAAACGCCGTGGAGCGTGCGCAAAACCAATGACAATTTTTACCATTACTGCCTGGATTTCCGTCCCGACGCCATTATACTCGGGCATGCCGACATCATAACGGCGGAAACGCTTTTGAAAATCCGCGACAAAGTACCGGGCGTCAAAATCCTGCAATGGAATGTCGACTGCATCAACCCGTACACCGACTGGGGCGAGCATAACATCGGCAACATCAAAAGCAAGCTTGATGCGGTTGACTTTTCGCTGATAACGACCGCCGACAGGAAACTGCTGCGGCAGTTTGACCCCATCCGGCACAATGTCGGCTTTATCCCCAATCCGGTGGATAAGGGAATTGAAGACGGACAGACCTTTGCCAACCCGGCACCAATGTATGACCTGTTGTTTGCCGCATCGCCGGTCAAGCTGCGCGAATTTGGCGGAAAGATGGCCTATGGCAGGGAAATTGCCGAATTTTTGCAACGGCGGGCGCCGGAAAACCGCTTTTTATTCCCTCGGATTTCATCTCCGATGCTTAACGGAACCGTTTATTTTGATACCCTGAAACAAGCGGCCGGCGTTTTAAACCTTTCGCTCAGCAACCACGACTATCTCTATTCTTCCGACAGAATGGCACACGCAATGGGTAACGGCTGCCTGACTTACATTGACAGGCATACCGGTTTCGGCGACCTGTTCGGCGAAGACGAAGCGGGATTTTTCAGTTCAGCGGAAGAGCTGATTGAGCAAATCGAAAGATTCAGAAAATTTCCCGCAGAACGGGCAAAAACCGCAGAACGCGGCTGGCGGCATTATCATGCCCTGTTTAACGAAACGGCGATTGCGGGGTATGTTGCCGCCCTGCTCGGCGGGAACTTCAACGCGGCGGATTATCCGTTTCCGACGCTGCTGCAGGCAGAAACCGGGGCAGCAGAAACCGGGGCATAAGCTGCGGACACATTTTTTTAACATAACCTTTCATTTTCCGGAGACTGGACTGATATGACTAAAACTTTTAACGTTATCTGCATCAAATGGGGAACTTATTACGGTGCCGAAGACGTCAACAAACTCTGCGCGGCAATTAAACGCAATACCTCTTATGATGTTAACTTTTACTGTTTTACCGAGCGGACGGAGGGACTGAACGAGGATATTATTTCCCGGCCGCTGCCGGTGCTCAATGTGGCGCCGGAGCTGGTTTTCGGCAATCACCGAAAGGCTTCGGGGCTGTGCGACGACAATCTGGCAGGCTTGCACGGACAACGGGTGTTTTTCTTTGATCTCGACTCGCTGATTGTCGGCAATCTGGACGAACTTTTCGACTACCCGCAAGGCAACGAAGTTTACGCGATTAACGACTGGGCGCACCGCCGCGGCAAAAAGGCTAATCAGGTTGCGCAGGCGAGCTGTTATTCGTGGGTGGTCGGCACGCTCGGATTTATCAAACAATATTACGAACAGCACGCGGAAGAGGTTATCCGCACGTTTGGCACGGCAACACAACAGTATATGTCTGCAATGATTATGCAAAAATACGGAAAAATCAATTTCTGGCCGGATGACTGGTTCAAAAGTTTCCGGTTTCACTGCCTGCCGCACCCGCTGCTGCGCTACTTCGCCGAGCCAAAGCTGCCGGACATCAAAGG
>ERZ779843.3374-NODE-3374-length-13538-cov-2.614032_pt1 | contig 13538 bp, 5 predicted proteins | sample MGYA00511560_ERZ779843 | MGnify/ENA primary metagenome ERZ779843 (study PRJEB29588, sample SAMEA2158062) | human gut metagenome | biome: human gut; feature: human-associated habitat; material: faeces | place: Denmark | collected 2008/2010 ... | reverse complement strand
TGTATCAGCGACATACCCTCCTTGCGGCGTTCGGTGGCATACTCTGTCAGCAATATGGCGGTTTTAGAGAGTAACCCGATGAGCATGATAAGACCTGTCTGCAGGTAGATATTATTTTCAATACCCCACATACGGGCAAACAAGAAACTTCCCATAAGTCCGAAAGGAACAGAGAGAATCACGGCCATAGGAATAAAGAGACTCTCGTACAAGGCACAAAGTATCAGGTAAATAAATAGGATACATACGCCGTAAATGATAATCGTGTCGTGCGATTCGGCCATCTCTTCTTCTTCACGGGTCATACCCGAGAACTCATATCCGTATCCGGTCGGGAGCGTTTCGGCGGCAACTTCTTTTACGGCGTTGATAATATCGCCCGAGCTGTAACCGTCGGCCGGCATACCCATTACGTTGATAGACGAGAACATGTTGAATCTCGTTAATAATTCGGCTCCGTATGTTTTTGTCAGTTTGACAAACTGGCTGATGGGTGCCATTCCGCCACTGGTCTTGATGTAGATGTTGTCCAACGATTGTATGTTCTCGCGACTTTCCGACGGAGCCTGGATAATTACTCTGTAAAGTTTGGTAAAACGGTTGAAGTTTGAGGCGTAGATGCTGCCCAAATAGCCCGAAAGCACATCGAGAACACTTTCCGTAGTTATTCCGGCCCGCTGGCATTGTGCTTCGTCGACATCAACCCGGTATTGCGGGAATTTTGCACTGAACGACGTATAGGCCATTTGCACCTCGGGACGTTTGTTTAATTCTTCTAAAAAATGATTCGTTACTTGACTTAATGCGTCAATACCTTTTCCCGAACGGTCTTGCAGGTAAAGCTCAAAACTGTTTCCTGTACCGTAGCCGGCAATCATAGGTGGAGAGAAAACGAATATGTTGGCATTCTTGATGTGAGAAGTCCTTCGGTAAATTTCGGCCGAAATAGCATCAACACTACTTTTCTCGTCTTGCCGTTCGTCCCAATGTTTCAATTTGATGATAAACATACCGTGTGAAGACCCGTTGCCCGAACCCATACCGAATCCGGCCACCATGCTGGAATTATCGATTTGCGGAATTTCTTGTAATTCTTTCACTACTTGATCCATAATTTCAGATGTTTCGGCCAAAGTGTTCCCGGCTGCTGCATCCAGACTGATAAAGATAGATCCGGTATCTTCCGATGGTACTAGACTGGTTTTGGTCGTATTCATCAAGTAAAACAGCCCTGCAACAGCGATGGCAAAGGCATCCCAGGCCAACCATTTCCGCTTGATGAAGAATTTGGCACCACTTTTATATTTTAATACGATACGCTTGAATGCTGAATCGAATGCCAATCTGAACCGTGTAGAAAATTCGGGTTTCTTCCCATCGACCAGAATCTCGTTCGGCCGAAGTATCAAGGCACAAAGGGCAGGTGAGAGCGTAAGAGCATTGATGGCCGAGATGCCGACGGCTACGGACATGGTAATGCCGAACTGGGTGTAGAAAACTCCCGAAGTCCCACCCATGAACGACACCGGGACGAATACGGCCATAAATACAAGTGTCGACGTAACAATGGCCGAAGAGATGCCACTCATGGCACTTATAGAGGCTTTGTAGGGCGACTGGTAGCCTTCGTCGAATCGCACCTGAACGGCTTCTACCACAATAATGGCATCATCGACGATGGTTCCGATGGCCAGCACAAGTGCAAAGAGGGTCAAGAGATTGATACTGAACCCTGCCATATACAAAAAGGGAAAGGTTCCTATCAGAGAGACAAATATGCTTATGGTGGGAATCAGCGTCGACCGAGGATTCTGCAAAAAGAAGTAGACGACCAGTACGACAAGGAATATTGCTTCGAGCAGAGTCTTGATGACTTCATTTATGGAAGCATCGAGAAAATCTTTGGTACTCATCAGTTCGGCAATTTCCATGTCTTTGGGGAGGGTCTCTTTCAACTCGCTGAGGTATTTGTCGATTTCGGTAATGATTTCGTTGGCGTTGGTCCCTGCCGTCTGATTTATCATACATGTGGTTCCCGGTCGGCCGTTTATGCTGCCGGTATAGGTGTAGCTTTGGGAGCCCAGTTCTACGGTGGCAATATCTTTCAGTTTCAGAACACGTCCGTCGTCGTAGGCTTTGATGACGATTTCTTCAAATTCTTCTTCGGTTTCCAGCCGTCCACGGTATTTCAACGTGTATTGATAGACGTTTTTGGAGTCTTCTCCGATAGAGCCTGTCGAGGCTTCAATGTTTTGATGGGAGAGTGCTGTCTCTATGTCGCCGGGTTCCAGCTCATATTGAGCCATGACATCGGGTTTGAGCCAGATGCGCATGGCGTAGTCTCCTCCCATGACGTTGACCTCGCCCACACCCGAGATGCGTTGAATCTGAGGTTTGATATTGATGTTGAGATAGTTGGTGAGAAAGGTCTCGTCGTAAGTGCCGTTCGGGCTGTAAAGTCCGAATATTTTCAGCATGCTACTTTGCCGTTTCATCGTCGTAACGCCCACTTTTGTAACTTCGGCCGGTAGGAGAGAGGTGGCTGTCGATACCTTGTTCTGAACGTTGCCGGCTGCCATATCGGGGTCGCTGCCTTGCTTGAAATAGACAGTAATTTCGGCGCTACCCGTGTTGCTGGCGGTCGAGGTCATGTAGGTCATGTTTTCAACGCCGTTGATGGCCTCTTCAAGAGGGACGATAACACTTTTCTGGACCGTTTCGGCATTGGCACCGCTGTATGTGGCCGAGACACGAATAGTAGGTGGAGCGATGTCGGGATACTGTTCTACCGGCAGGGCATTCAGTCCGATTAATCCGGCTACAAGTATGACGACCGAAATGACAATCGATAATATCGGTCTGTCGATGAAATATTGCAGTTTCATAAGTCGTTCCTCCTATTCTTTTACGGTAGCCACTATGGTCCCGTCTTTGAGTAAACCGGCACCTTCTGACACAATGACATCGCCTTCTTGCAAGCCATTTTCGACAATGTATTCGGTCCCATTGTTGATGCTGAAAACTTCTATGGGGGTGGATACCGCTTTCCCGTCTACCACTTTATAGGCAAAGATGCGGTCTTGAATCTCGTAGGTACCACCCTGCGGAATAACGAGACAATCGGTCTTGTCGTAAGGTATGATTACGTTGGCTGCACCCCCGCTCAACAACCGACGGTCGGGGTTGTCAAATACGGCGCGCAGACTCACACTGCCTGTCGTTTTGTCTATGATGCCACTTATGACATCGATTTTCCCTTCACGTTCGTAGGTCGATCCGTCGTTCAGCTCCAACGATATGGCAGGAAAAGCTTCCAGGGCTTTGTCCAGAGAGCCATATCGGGCGGTCAAGGAAAGTATCTGTTTCTCCGACATGGAGAAGTAGACATACATCTGGGAATTGTCTGATACCCGAATGAGCGGATCACTCATCGACGAACTTACCAGGGCACCGACACGGAAATTGGTCATACCTGCATACCCGTTTACCGGACTTCGCACTTCGGTATATGAGAGGTTGTTTTCGGCGTCTCGTTTTTCGGCCTGAGCTTGTAATAATGAGGCGCAGGCCGTTCGGTAATTGTTTTCGGCGGTACGCAGTTCAAAGTCTGAAACGACTTTTTCGTCGTGTAGCAGTTGTTTCCCTTCCAATGTCTGCCGTGCGATGGCCAGGTTGGCTTCGGCTTTCTGTAACGCAGCCTGATAGGGAACCTGATCGATGACAAAGAGAATGTCGCCTTTGTTTACATACGCACCTTCTTTTACCCGTACATCGGTAATGAAGCCCGATACTTGCGGCCGTATTTCCACGTCTTGCTTACCTTCAATGACAGCCGAATATTTGACCGACAGCTTTCGGTCTTCACGTGTCAGTGTCAACAGCGGATAGTCGTTACCCGCTCCTTGTTGTACGTTTCTGTTTTGTTTGCAGGCCGGACATACCAAAGCGAGAAAAAGTCCGAGTGCAATACTGTTTTTGAGTCTCATTTTTCTTAATTTAATTAATATCTGTGGCGAAAGTAGAAACAATGAGATGAAGTCAATTTGTATAAAAGGCACATACATTTGTCCATATTGCTCACCATTAGTTTTATTTATGAAACAATATGTCTATTTTTCGCATCATATTGTTCATTTAAGACATGGTAGTTTTATCTTTGCTTGCAAATTCAGAAAAAAGATGGACATAAAGGAATTGTTCCCGATGTTTTCGCCGTCGCAATTTTTGCCCGACAGATTGTTGTTATTGTCGGCCGTCGACCTGGCCCGGTTGAAGAATTGTCAGATTGAGGGATGCCGAATGTTTATCCTGGTGAGTCGGGGAAGTTTGCTGTTGCAGATTGGTGGTGCGTTGCAGGAGATAAAAAGCGGTTCGTTTGTCGACGCGTTGTTGGAAAGGTTGCCTGTTACGCTGGTTGACCTGAGTCGCGACCTGGTTGCACATTGTCTGTTGATTAATTATGAATTTGCCAGAGAGTGTCTGAAAAACAAACGACTGGAACCCGAAGACCACCTGATGAAGACGATGCACTCTCCCGTGATGTCGTTTACTCCCGAAGAATGTAAAGTGGTGGAGCAGGGGCTCTCTTTGCTGTCCGGGACACTGGCCAACTTGCGCCATTGTTACCGGGTAGAGCTTGTGTATTATTATTTCCTTTGTTTCATGTGCGAATTGGGTAACATTCTGTATACACGTGAGAAAGAGGAGATGCAACGTTATGTGGTGAGCAAGCAGGAGTTCCTGACGATGGAATTTATGAAACTTGTGCAACAATATGCACATTGTGAGCATAATACAATGTTTTATGCCGATAAGTTGTGTATATCGGTCAAGCATCTTACCCGCATTGTCAAAGGGGTATATGGAAAAACTCCTCACACGGCAATCTGTGAAGAGATTTTACACACGGCGATAAAGTATCTCGATGATGACCAGCTCTCGGTACAGCAGATTGCCGAGCAGCTTTCGTTTGCCGACCAATCGTCGTTCTGCAAGTTCTTTAAGAAATATATGCATCTGTCGCCAATGGAATACCGCAAGCAGGAAAACGGGAATCGATAAATACCGTTTTTATGTGGTCGACTGCTGGCAGATGGCGGCAAACGGGCAATAGGCGCAGGGGCCGTCGTCGCCCATGCGCACCGATTGGGTGAACGGTGTGTCAGGGTCGAATATCTCTTGCAGGCAGGCGTTGAATGCCTGGCGGAACGGCTGGTCGATTGTGGCGTAGTCGTCGAGCGGCGAATACCCCATTTTGATGCCGGGGTCGAATGTCGACGCCGAGAAGAGTTCCTGCACCTGATAAATGGCCGGCATGATAGCCGTCTCGGGCCTGTCTTCATCGGTAACCATCATGGCATACATGCACACCTGCATGATGGCTTTGCGCCGCTCTTTCTTCTCCTTGTCAAACAGCTCTTCGATACTTTTGAAGTCGGTTTTGTCTTTTCCCGTCTTGTAGTCGACGATGCGCATCTTGCCAGCCGTGGAGTCGATGCGGTCGATAAACCCTTTCAACTGTATCTCCCTGCCGTCGCCGAGCGGGTGTACGCGCTTTATGAGCCGTTCGGAGGTGAGGTAGGTAAAGGGGGTGAATGCGCGGTCTACGGCGAGGGTCTTTTTTACATACTTGCGTATGACCTCGCCCACGAGATAGTTCTGCCCGGTGAGCGGTTTCGGCTGCTTGGTCTTGAAGTAGTTCTCGGCAAAAGCCTCTTCGATGAAGGTGGTGATGAGCTTGTCGTCGCGCTCAGCGGCTTTGAGTGCCTCGGCCTGTATGACCACTCCGGTCATGCGGTCGTAGATGCGCTGCATCACACCGTGATAGATACTGCCGAAGACTCCGGCATCGATACCTTCTTCGACTTCGTCGCTTTCCTGGAAATTCTCGACATAGCTCAGGTAGAACTGCAACGGACAGTTGATGTAGGTGTTGATGGCGCTGGCCGACAGGTGTCGGTCGCCTCCCTTGAAATAGCGACGGAGTTGCGACTGTACATACTCGTCTTTGGGCACGGTGATGGCACGGCTCTTCCGGGCCATGACGGGGTAGCCCACGATATGCTCGTTTATGGGGAGACGGTAGTGGTATTTCAGTTGGTAGACATAGCGGCTCACCTCGCCGCTGGCCATATCTTCGGTGCGGGTATCGTAGAGAAGGTACACGTTTTTTGCCCGGTTTATCAGCCGGTAGAAGTAGTAGGCATATATGCTGTCCTGGTGTTCCGTGGTCGACAGGTCGAAGCCCTTGCGCAGGTTGTAGGGTATGAGCGACGGGGCCACTTTTTTGACCGGGAAAATGCCTTCGTTCATCGAGAGTATGATGACATTTTCGAAGTCGAGTGCGCGGGTTTCGAGTACGCCCATGATTTGGAGGCCCGACAGGGGCTCACCCTCAAAAGGAATGGCGATGCCGGCAGTAAGTTTTTTCAGCAGTTTGAAAAATGTGGCGACATTCATTTCGATGCCGTTTTCCTGCATGATGCCTTTCAGCCGGTTTACGGCCAGATAATAGTGGTATATGAATTCGCGTTCGAGAGCTATGACCGAGAGGTTGTTGGGGCCATTCTCGGCCTTCTCGTCGGCATCGTCGAGTTCGCTTTGGAGCATGACCAGCAGCGAGAGCAGGTATTCGCACGCCTCGTCGGCATTTTTCAGATCGGCAAAGATATGTTTCAGCAGCGGGGTTACCCCCAGTTCTTCTTGCGAGACAAATACCTTGTTGTGCTTGCGAATGTCGCTGGCCAGCCGGTTCACCTCGTCTTGCCCCGACAGTTGCAGGTAACGGTTGCTCAACAGCGCGAGCACGTTGCGGTGGTAGAAGAGGGGGCACTCTCCGCCGGGCCGTATGTGCTTTTGCAGGTCGAAGAGTATGTCTATCAGTCCGGCCACGGTAGTATTGGCCAGCGTATACCCCATGGTGATGTTGATGGGATTTATCTCCTCGGGTATGGCATAGAGTATTGGCAGGAGCAGATGCTCGTCGGGCAGGACGATGGCCGTGTTCAGCGCTTTCTCGGGCGAGGGTATGGCCTGGCGTTTCAGCAGTTCCCGCAATATGATTTCGCACTGCTTGGCCTGCCCCACGGCCGAGGGAATACCCATGAGTTCAATTCGGGGGAAGGTGGGCTCGGCCTTATCTTCGGCGAGAGACAGTTGCGATGGAAAGGCTTTGGCATTGGGCCGTAGAAAGTAGGCGGCCCGGTTGTATTCATCTTGCAGCGTAGGGGCTTTGTCGTCCCAGTAGAAATCGGCCATGCCGCTTTTTTTCAACGCGTTCATCAGCTGTTCTTCGGCCCGGTTCAAGACATTGAGCCCGACAAAAACGATGCGTCGGTAGGGCAATTTTATGGTACCGCTTCCGGCTTGCTCGGCAACTTCGCGGAATATCATACCCTCGTAACCCAGTCCGTCGTTTCGCAAGTCTTGGCGGAAGCGCTCGTAGAGGTCGTACAGTATTGACCACAACGAGACAAAATGGCTCTTGTTGTCGCTTTCGCCTATGGGCATGAAGTTTTTCCAGAAGCGGCGAATGTAGGCTACCTGCTCCTCGGTGAGCGGACTGCCGAAGTGGGCATCAATCTCTTTGAGGTCGTGAATGTTGGTAAACAGTTGCCGGGCGTCGGCCATATACTTGTCTACATCGTCGAAGTCGTTGAGAAGCGTTTCACCCAGCGGGACAAATTCGTCGAAACTTTCTTTCTGCGGATAGAGTTCGGCGTAGTGCCGGTAGAGGGTGAACAGCAGATAGATGTGGTCGGCCGGTTGCAACGCCGAAAGTTGGGTAAATAGGTCGGTAACCGTAGTAACGGTCGGAGAGAAGAGAGGCCCGTCGATAATCTCGGCGAGATATTTTTTGAAAAAGATACCGGCCCGTCGATTGGGAAATACAAAGGCTATCTCCTGAATCTCTTCGCGGTAGGTAGCATAGAATGTTTCGGCGACTTGCTTTAAGAAAGGTGTCATACCCGTTGCGTGAAATTTACGTGTACAAGTTTACGCAAAATCTATCGAATATCCGACGAAAAGATCAATTGAATTTATAATTGTTACTTGATGTAAGTATAGATTTAGAATTTAAGAATTAATTGTTTTTACATATGTTGAATGGCTCAATATACTAACATAAAAGGAGAAAAATATAGAAATGTAATTTTTTATATCGGTCATACTTTAATTCTTTAATCATAGATATGTGGAGTATTTAGCTGAGCGCATATATCCTTTATTTATGAAAAATATCGTATTGGTATTCTTTCAGACCATTTTTCAATGCTGATTGCATCTCTTTTTGGTCTATTGCAAAATAATGGCATGTCTTTGCTCGAGCTGTGTCGAAATCTTCATATAAAGGTATTTGTAAATGCTTATATAAGCGGCAGATTTTTCCTGTGCCGTTATAACTGTCAACGTAGTTCTTACATAATATACAATTAGGTATCTTAAACTTTAGGTAACCGATATATCTGACTTGTTCATACAAAGCGAATGAATCAGGGGTATGAATGCATATTTCAAGCAAAGATGAAGTCTTAGATTTTGCTAATCTTTTGCAGTTGCATACATCTTGGAAACATTGCGTTTTTCCTGACGGGTATAAAATATATCTAACAAATTGTATCTCGTTACTAATGTGGATATTCCTATAATCCACATTCTTGAACCCATAAAAACTAATACTCTGGAAGTTTTCTTCTAAATCGTAATAATTGCCTCTATTGGATTCAATGATTCCATTCTCTGCCAATTGTAGAATATCATTTACTGACTCTATGCATATTTCTACAATCTTATTGCCACTATGTAGTTTATCTAAATCACTTGCATGAGTTACAAAAAATTCCAAATAAATTGGACTCCTTTCAGGGTGTGTTGAAGAAAATATCTTCAAATCGGAACGACGATTTATATTATCATATGCTATTTCCTGCTCGCAGGAATCATAAAACTGCTTTATGTTAAACCTCTGTTTTTTACTTTCGCAACATTTACTATAACGAATAAATTTACAGTTTTCAAAGTTTGTACAGTAAGATATATACTCAAATTCTATCCAAAATTCAGATTTTGACAAGAAAGCTTCACGGACTTTTTCTTTTGCAAGAATATGAAGCATTGATTCAATAGCATAACCACATTCTGTACCTGATTTATGAGCGAAGTGGTGCAACCGTTTTGTCCCTTGGTTTTTGGCAATTAGAGGTTCTTTACAGGCAGGACAGAAACAGTTACATTTAATCCCAGCAGACACATTATTAACATTGACAAGTTGTCCTATTTCATTTAAAGCATAGGTAAGACGATATACAGAATGTTTTTGCATATTTTTTAATTGTGTCTATTATTTATACCTAATTACTTTTTTATTCTTTCCAAATAGCGTTAAGAGCTATATTGGGGTCTTGAGAAATAGTCAAGCCAATACCATTACTATTTACGACTACAACACTTTGATCGGTATTGTAGGTAAATAGTTAATGGTTATATATGTACGTCTCACATCCCATTTTTCTGTTGAAACATGAATATTGGGAGATAATATATTTTCTAAGTGCTATTTTTGTAAGGCCATCTTGTGTAGAAATTACTTCTTTTGGTATGGACCGGTTATTGGTGGAGGGTTTCTAGGAATTCGATTTCGACGATGCGGAGCGAACTGTTTTTCCCTTTTTTCTCCTTGATGATGTCCAGCTCTCCGGCCTGTGCCTCGGCTACCTCGACAATCTGCCCGAATGCGTCGGCATCGTGGGTGGCACCTTTCAGGCGTAGGGTGATTTTATCCGACCATACCGGCTTGTCGATGGTGAGGTGTACATATCCCAGGCTCTTGGGCGTGTTTCCGCTCCACACCAGACTGTCGCCGGCATATACCTCTATGGGATAGGAGCGCTGACGCCACCCGGCGAGTTTGATGCAGATGTCGTCGATCTCGGCACGACGTTCGAGCTTGTAGGTAATCCATGCGGTGCTGAGACGTCCGTCGTTGCTCCACTCGCTGCGTTCGTTGTCGTCGTAGCTCAGGTGGGCTTTTTCGGTATTGGAGCCGGCCATGACCTTTTCTACCTTGACATCGACTTTGGTGTCGACATACGACGGTGTGGCGGGTGTCTCGCCGCGGTCGAGACGAGAGGGCAGGTTCTCGGCTGGGAAGAAGGTACTCAGTCCGTCGCTTACCTTCACGGGGAGGGTGGCAAAGGCGATGGTGGCAGCGGGTAATCCATCGGCCGTGGCGGTCAGTTTCACGTCGCCGGCCTGACGAGTAGAGCGTATCATGACGCGGTTAACGCCACACTCGACAGGCAGTGCCGTAGCCAAGGCGTAGTTGTCGGCTCTTTGGGCTATGCCGCCTCGCCATTCGGCGGGGCCTTCAAGGTCGAAGGTTATCATGCGGTTGTCCAGCGGGCATCGGTTGCCCTCTTTGTCGACCACTTCTATCTCGACCAGGGCCACGTCGGCACCATCGGCAAATGTGCCTTTCGGGCCTTGCATCAGGGTGAGTCGCAGAGCCGACGGTTCTCCGGCAGTGCGGCATATATCACGGCTGACAATGTGTCCGTTCTCGTCGTAGGCGACAGCCTCGACCGTCCCGGCCTCCCAGGATATGGAGTCGAAGGTGTGCAGGAAGCAGTACTCCTGGTGGCCGAATCCCTGCGAACGTCCGTTTACGAGCAATTCTACCTTATGGCCCGAAGAGACAACATATACGGGTTTCTTTACACCGGGAGCGTAGTTCCAATGGCCGATGATGTGGGTGCGGGAGGTTTCGATATCGACCCAGCCGTCCCACATGATCTGATGGGCATAGAAGCCGTCTTTGGGTATGCGCATGGCGTCGACCACACCGCTGCGGCGGTAGTTTTCGGCACCACGGCAGTGGGTCTGCGTGTCGGAGAAGATGATTTTCACACCGCCCGAGTTGACCCGGCGTCCGGTGCCGGGGCGTTCGCGCCACATATCGTACCAGCGGCGCACAAACTCCACGGCCAGCATATCTTGGTTCTGGTTGTAGGCCGAGGCGTCTTGCCCTTTGTAGAGCGGCCCGTCGCCTTGTTTGTGATAGGGATAACTGAATTCGTCCCAGTATTTGCGCAGGCCTTCGTCGCGGCAATATTCGGTCTGTATCATGGGGTGGTGTTCGCTTTTGTTGATGTAGAGCATCTCACCGCCGTATTCGGCTTCGCGCACGTCGAGCATCTCGCGCGAACCGATGGCCCGTCCGCCATGAGGGTCATACTGGTCGCGAATGGCAATCATTTCGAGCATGTGCTCACGGCTGATGGCCTTGTTTCCACATTCGTAGAAGATGACACTCGGATTGTTGCGGTTGTAGATAATGGCGTCGCGCATCACCTCTTTGCGATGCTCCCAGCGGCGGCCTTCGACATCTTTTTCGGCATCACCGGCAGGGAACATCTGCATGAGTCCCATTCTGTCGCACGACTCGACATCTTGTTTCCAGGGGGCGATGTGCATCCATCGCACGAGGTTGGCATTGCTTTCGACCATGAGCCCGTTGGAGTAGTCGCTCAGCCATGGCGGGACCGACATGCCCACACCGGGCCATTCGTTGCTGGTGCGCTGGGCATAGCCCTTGAACTGGATTACTCGGTCGTTGAGCCATACCTTGCCGTTTCCGAAACGGGTCTTGCGGAATCCGGTCGTCGTCATCACCTCATCGACTACTTTCCCATCGACCAGCAATCGGGTGGCCACCCGGTAGAGGTAGCCATATCCCCAGCTCCACAGGTGTATGTCGTCGAGTGTGGCCGAGGCCGTGAGAGTGATGGTCTCCTTGGATTTTACGGTCTGCGGCTTGCCGGTGAACGAACTTACCTCTTTTCCCTCGATGTCGTATACCTTCACTTCATAATCGACATTCATCGTGCGGTTGTATTCGTTGCGTATCTGCGACTCGGCATGCAGGGTGGCACGGCGGCTTTTGACCCGAATGTCAGTGGCATAGATATATACGCCGGTCGTGCCAAGGTTACTGTACAGGGGGAGTGTCTGGTAGAGTTTGTCGGTGATATGCAGCCACACGTTTTTGGGAATACCTCCGTAGTTGGCGTTGAAGTTCTGGTCGTTCCATTGGTAGGTACTGCCCGTCGAACGCTCTTTGTAGCGCCAGTCGTTGTCGACCCGCACGGCGATGACGTTGTCGCCCCTGTAATTGATGTAGGGCGTGAGGTCGAAGCCTACGGCGGTGATGCCGTTCTCGTGCAGACCGAGATGCTGCCCGTTGAGATAGAAGTCGGCGCCCTGACGCACCCCTTCGAATTCGATGAATACCTTTTTCCCCTTGGCCGAAGAGGGGAGTCTGAAATGCTTGCGGTACCATACGACGGTATCGGTGAGCTCCTTGATGGGTACTTTGAAGGCCTCGTCTTCGTTGAAGGCCTGGGGTAGAGATATGGATTCCCACCCTTTATCGGAGAGTTTGGGCTTTTCGCCGCCCGGCATGTCGCCGACGTGCAGAAGCCATTGCAGGTTGAAGTTGTACTTTTCTCGTATGCCGCCCTCGGCTGGCGAGGGGAGCATCAGACATAGTGCGAAGAGGAGTGAGGTGATGAAAGGTGTTCGCTTCATGTTATTAGAGGAGTTTGTTTTGTAATTCATCTTTCACGACAGCCATCATGCCGTCGACTTGTGCCAGGGCCATCATGCGCCCGTGGAAAGAGTATCCCGGATTGTAGCCCATTGACTCGTCGCCAAGCATGGTGCGTCCGTGGTCGACACGCATGGGTAGACGGGGATTTTCTTTCTCGAAAATGCGGATAAGGTCGATAAGGTGGCCGCGTCCCGACAGGTGCGAGCTCTCGATAAAGTTGCCGCCGGGCAGTGCCTCGGTGCTGCGCAGATGCACAAAATGGGTGCGCCCGGCAAACTGTCGGGCCAGATCTCTTGTATCGTTCTGCTCACCGGCACTCAGCGAGCCGGCACAGAAGGTGAGCCCGTTGTGGCGGTTGTCGACAGCATTCAGAATCCATGCTATGTCGTCGGCGTCGGTTACAATGCGGGGGAGTCCCAGCACCTGGAATGGCGGGTCGTCGGGGTGAACGCACATATTGATGCCGAATGTTTCGCACACGGGCATGATGGCCGAGAGGAAATACCGCATATTTTCACGCAGAGCGGCGCGGTCGATACCCTTGTAAAGCGATAGCAGGCGGCGGAACAATTCTACCGGATTTTTATCGCCCTCCTTGAAGTTGCCGTTGACAAAACCTTGTGTCTTGACGATGATGGTATCGATAAGTTCGTCTTTTTCTCTCTCGGTAATGGTCTTGTCGAGTGCGTGTACTTGTACCAGTGTTTCGTCGGAATAATCATTCTCGGCCTGAGGCCGTTTGAGAATGTATATGTCGAAATAGGCAAAGCGCACCTGGTCGAAGTAAAGCGACGTCGTACCGTCGGCACAGGGGTGATGCAGGTCGGTGCGTATCCAGTCGATTACCGGCATGAAGTTGTAGCAGACGGTTGTTATGCCGCACCGGCCCAGGTGAGAGAGACTGGTTATGTAATTTTCGATCAGGCTATCT
>ERZ779843.3366-NODE-3366-length-13563-cov-3.222831_pt1 | contig 13563 bp, 16 predicted proteins | sample MGYA00511560_ERZ779843 | MGnify/ENA primary metagenome ERZ779843 (study PRJEB29588, sample SAMEA2158062) | human gut metagenome | biome: human gut; feature: human-associated habitat; material: faeces | place: Denmark | collected 2008/2010 ... | reverse complement strand
CGGCGAGCCTGTCAAGGCCGACGACTATTGGGAGATACACAGAGAGCCGCCAAAATTTGAAGATCAGAAACCTGCAACAGAGATCCTTGAAACAGGCATAAAGGTAATAGACCTTCTTGCTCCATATGCAAAGGGCGGTAAAATAGGTCTGTTCGGCGGTGCAGGCGTTGGTAAAACTGTACTTATTCAGGAGCTTATCACAAACGTTGCCACAGAGCATGGCGGATATTCCATATTCACAGGCGTTGGAGAGCGTTCAAGAGAGGGCAATGACCTCTGGCACGAAATGACAGACTCAGGCGTTATCAAAAAGACAGCCCTAGTGTTCGGTCAGATGAACGAGCCTCCTGGATCAAGAATGAGAGTTGCTCAGACAGGACTTACAATGGCTGAATATTTCAGAGATAAGGAACATCAGGACGTACTGCTTTTCATAGACAACATATTCAGATTCGTTCAGGCAGGCTCTGAGGTATCGGCACTGCTGGGCAGAATGCCGTCAGCCGTTGGTTATCAGCCAACCCTTGCGAACGAAATGGGCGCTTTGCAGGAGCGTATCGCTTCCACAAAGCAAGGCTCTATCACATCTGTTCAGGCTGTATACGTCCCTGCGGACGACCTGACAGACCCTGCACCTGCTATCACGTTCTCACATCTTGACGCAACAACGGTGCTTTCAAGAAAGATAGTTGAACAGGGTATCTATCCTGCCGTTGACCCACTGGAGTCTACTTCAAGAATACTTGAGCCTGACGTAGTAGGTCAGGAGCATTACGAAGTTGCGAGAAAGACTCAGGAACTTTTGCAGAAGTACAAGGAACTTCAGGATATCATTTCTATCCTGGGCATGGAGGAGCTTGATGACGCCGACAAGACGGCTGTTTACAGAGCAAGAAAGATACAGAAATTCCTTTCACAGCCTTTCCATGTTGCAGAGAACTTCACAGGCATAGAGGGCAAATATGTTCCTCTGAAAGAAACTATCAGAGGTTTCAAGAAGATAATCGACGGCGAAATGGACGAATATCCAGAGGCTGCATTCCTTAACGCAGGCACTATCGACGATGTTATCGAAAAGGCTAAACAGCTTGAAAACGAGTGATGACCCTCACCGAAAGGAGAAGCTGAAATGGTAAAGACATTCAAGCTTGAAATACTTGCCAGCGACCACGTTTTCTATTCGGGAGAATGTGACGAGCTTATATTCCCGGGTCAGGACGGCTCTTTCGGAATACTGCCTAATCACCAGCCTATGATAACCTGTCTTAATGCAGGTGAGCTGCGTTACAGAACGGGCGACCAGTGGCACTATGCGGTGGTAAGCGATGGTTTTGTGGAGATAATGCCGTCATATGTGACGCTTCTTGCGGACACTGTGGAACGCCCTGAGGAGATAGACGAAAAGCGTGCGGAAGCCGCCAAGGAGAGAGCTGAGGAGAAGCTCAGGCAGAAGCAGAGCATTTCAGAATATTATCACACGCAGGCGGCTCTTAACAAGGCTGTGGCAAGGCTTAAAATATCAAGCAAGTATACAAAGCACAAGATAAATATTTAAGTTCACAAAAAGTTTACATTGAAAGCATAACAGGCTCTTGACAAAAGGTCAGGGGTCTGTTATAATATTAGAGCATTCGTATCTAAAGACAGTTGGCAGCAGGAAACTGCGGAAGTCCAGCCGAGGAAAGGAATAGCAAAGTAATTATGACTTTGTATCTCTTTTGTCTTGCGACGAAAGGGATTTTTCTTTTGTTAGTTTACGGTTTGCGTAAATTAGTTCAAAGAGGTGAAATTGAAATGCCAAGCGAAAAGACATTGTCCGCTAAGAAGGAAAGAGTTGCACAGCTCGTTGAAATGCTCAAGAACTCTGCTGCAGGCGTACTCGTTGATTACAAGGGTATCACTGTTGAAGAGGATACAAAGCTCAGAAAAGAGCTGAGAGAGGCTGGCGTAAGTTATTTCGTTGAGAAGAACACTATCCTAAGATTTGCTCTTAAGGAAGCTGGTCTTGACGGTATCACAAACGTACTCGAGGGTACAACAGCTATCGCTATCTCTAACGACGACCAGACAGCTCCTGCAAGAATACTCGGTAAGTTTGCTGAGGACTGCAAGGACGAAAAGTTCTTCCTCAAGGCTGGTTACATTGGTGAGGACGTTTATGACGAGGCAGGCGTTAAGGCTCTCTCGAAGATCCCTTCAAGAGAAACTCTGCTCGCACAGCTGGTTGGTTCCCTTCAGGGTCCTATCCAAAAGCTTGCCGCAACACTTCAGGCTGTTGTGGACAAGGACAACGAGGCTGCATAATTTATATGCCGCTTAACGAATGGGCTTTGACCCGAAAAATTATTTAATAAAAAGGAGATTTTTATCATGGCTTCAGAGAAGATTATGAATTTTGTAGAAGAGATCAAGAAACTTTCCGTTCTCGAGCTTTCAGAGCTTGTTGACGCTATCCAGGAAGAATTCGGTGTAACAGCTGCTGTTGCTGCTGGCGCTGCTGCTGAGGAGAAGACAGAGTTCGACGTAGTTCTGACTTCATTCGGCGATGCTAAGATGGCTGTTATCAAGGCTGTTAAGGAGATCACAGGTCTTGGTCTTAAGGAGTCTAAGGAACTCGTTGAGAGTGCTCCTAAGGCTATCAAGGAAGGTGCTTCAAAGGCTGACGCTGAGGAGATCAAGACAAAGCTTGAGGCTGCTGGCGCTTCTGTTGAGCTCAAGTAATTCTGAGTTTGCACAAATAATTAAAGGACTTCGTAATGAAGTCCTTTTTTTGTTGAAAAAATTCATAATGAGTGAAGCTGTTCCACCTTGGGCAGCGGAGTGGTTTGAATTTTTTACAAGGTTGTGTAGATATACCGTGTGGTATGCTTTGGTTTAGAATATCTAGCCCAACAGAACTGTTATATCGCCTGACTGATTTGTCAATAGCGAAGCTCGAATATATACAAACAAGTATGTGGTATGCATATTTATAAATAATCGAATTTTTTTGAAAAAAAGCCTTGACAATAGAAAAAATAAATGCTATAATAATTAAGTTGAATGACACGGAACACAAACAAAACGAAAGAGTTCAGCGAAAAGAATAGCAAATGCGGCAGTGCTGGAATTGGCAGACAGGCACGTTTGAGGGGCGTGTGTCTTTGACGTACGGGTTCAAGTCCCGTTTGCCGCACCATATTGGTGAGACTAAATGGGTGCTCACCTCAAAAAGCCCGTATTTACGGGCTTTTTTCATGTTTTTCAGTCGAAAAATTTTAGTGTAAAACCATGGATGCTTTTTCATGATTTTCACCGACCGGAAGGATTTGAACCCTCGACAAATGAATATTGTCAAATAAAACGGCAAGCTTTGAGCAGATTTCGCTCCCGGCTTGCTTTTTTTTATGAAAAAACATTCACAAAGTTTAGAAGGCTGTTTTGTCAAATATCACGAAATGTGATAAACGACAAAGCGGCCTTTTTTTATTTCTCAAGAAAGGACGTGATACCCATGTGGCAGATGTACTATATAAAAAGGAAACAAAACGAACGGAGGAAAAGTCAATGAATGAAAAATTGATAATCAACACTAACCTGCTTCGCAAAGAGGCAGAATTTAAGACAAAGTCCTGTGCGGTGGAAAAAGCGATAGCAGTTTCTCATGCTGAGTTTGATAATTTAAAAAGGCATCCCTTGCAGGACAATGACCTGATCGCTGAGAACACAGATTTGATGTACTGCGACAGAGATGATATTTATCATTGTCTGCTGATCTACGATGAGGAACAGGGTGACGGTCTGCTGATCGAAGCTGAAGGCTCATCCTACGCTAGATACGTTCAGTATATTCCAAACGCAAAGCTGTTGTACGAAAATCATATTCAGACGCATTTGCAGGAAATGAAATTTTACTGTCCCCTTGAGATCAGCAGAGTACCTGAATGTTGGTCTGATGAGGAATACGAAAAAATCTCCTCCTATGAAGCTTCTGCTTACAAATCGGAGATAAATCATTTTATCAGCGATTTCAATTTGCCCGAAGAAAAAGAGCGAGGTCTGATGCATTGGTACGATGGAGGCAATTCTGTTGACCGAAAGGTGTTTTCCGCATTTATGTCGGTCGAAGAACATAACGGAGAACTTGTGGGAGTGGTCACAGCAAACGTTCACGGTCAGCTTACGGAAGATGAACTTGAGGATCTCCGTGAATATTGTACCGGGCAGTTAAGCGACGGCGCAGGAGAGAGTCTGGAGCAAAGACCGATAAAAACTCCCGACGGAGAAATTTATATCAGCTTTTGGAATTCCGACAAATGGTTTTTGCAGACGGAGGAAGAAATGAACAGCGATCAGTTTGAGGACATGACCGAAGAACCCGATATGGGAATGACGATGTGAGGTGTAATATGATTTACAACGAAAAGAAAGTAGAAACGCTTAGACAGAGATATCCCGAAGGAACTCGGATATGCCTTGACAGTATGGATAACGATCCCCGTCCGATTCCACCAGGTACTAAAGGCATAGTTCAATTTGTGGACGATGCGGGTACTCTGCACTGTAAATTTGATAACGGAAGAACGCTTGGCGTTATCCCCGATGTGGATAAGTTTCATAAAATCGAACAGGAACAGGCTATGGCGGATGAGCAGGAAAAATCTGAAGAAAACACAGAAACTGAGGGTTTTGAAGAATCCGAAGAAATGGAAATGTCAATGTAACGGTTAAGTTTTGAAAAAGACTTAGCCGTTTTTTTATTACACAAACAAGAAAGGATCGGTGATAAATGATAAAGTATTTCGATATCTTTGCAGGCATCGGCGGATTCCGCTCAGGACTTGAAAAAGCAGGAGGCTTTGAGTGCGTCGGGTACTGCGAGATTGACCGATATGCTAAAAAAGCATACGAAACAATGTACGATACGGAAGGCGAGGTGTATTACGATGACGCAAGAAAAATCAACCCAAACGAGTTACCCGATTTCGACCTTATATGCGGAGGCTTCCCTTGCCAAAGCTTTTCAATCGCTGGAAAAAGGGGCGGATTTGACGACGCAAGAGGAACTCTGTTCTTTGAAATTGCCAGAATCGCTGCCGTTAAAAAACCTAAATATCTGCTGCTTGAGAACGTACCCGGATTGTTATCGCATGACTCAGGCAGGACGTTTGCGACCATCCTTGGTTCGCTGGACGAATTGGGGTACGATGTCGCATGGCAGGTGCTTAACAGCGCAAATTTTAGAGTCGCCCAATCCCGAAAAAGAGTGTTCATTATCGGATTTCTTAGAGAAAAATGCGCCGGAAAAGTATTGTCTTTCACGGACGCAAATCCAAAAACTCTTGTACAACGCATACCCGGACGAGAGGGCTGCAGAGTGTACTCAGCCGACGGACTGAGCATAACGCTTACGGGAACGGCAGGAGGCTTCGGAGGAAAGACAGGACTTTACGAGATCATAGGACTTCCGATCAAGGTCAAAACCAAGTCGGGCTATCAGTTAGCATTGCCCGGCGACAGTATTGATCTCGCCTACCCTAACATTAATTCAAGACGAGGACGTGTAGGTCACGATGTAGCACACACGCTGACAACAAGCTGTAATCAGGGATATTACGCTATGTGTATCGATATGAATCCCGAACCGAAAGTTACAGAGCTTGCGAGGTGCATAACGTCAAGGCAGGACAGCGGTATAGGTCACCATAAAGGAGAAAAGTCGGGGGTGATCGTGATTAGCGATCCGATTGCGGTGCTTACTCCCGAAAAGGAGAAAGTTCGTCAGCAAGGGCGAAGATTTAAACTTCCAAACGAGCCGATGTTTACGATAACTGTCACCGATAAACACGGGGTGATCTACTGCGGATATATCCGCAGGCTCATGCCTTTGGAATGCTGGCGTTTGCAGGGGTTTACAGACGAGCAGTTCAACAAGGTGGCGGCAACGGGAATGTCAGACGCACAGCTTTACAAGCAGGCAGGAAATGCCGTGACTACGAATGTTATCGAGGCTCTTGCAAGGTTTATTTTAGAAATTGACAAGGAGAATGCAAATGAATAATATGATAAAGATATTTGAAAGTAAAGAATTTGGAAAAGTGAGAACTGTGGTACGAAACGGAGAAACTTGGTGGATATTAAAAGATATCTGCCGAGTGCTTGAAATGAAAGCAAACAGTGCCGGAGAGGTCGTCAAAAGACTTGATAAAGATGAGTACGATTCAATCGGACTCACCGATTCGCTCGGAAGAAAACAGAAAGCATATGTCGTAAGCGAATCAGGTTTGTATTCAATTCTTGTAAGGTCTGATAAACCTAAAGCAAAGCCTTTTCGTAAATGGATCACGACCGAAGTACTCCCAACTATCCGTCGCACAGGCGGTTACGTCGGCAACGAAGAAATGTTCATAGAAAACTATCTCCCGTTCCTTGACGAACCGTATCAGAATCTTTTCCGCTTGCAGATGATGGCGATAAATCAGCTGAACGAGCGTATCCGCCACGATCAGCCGCTGGGGGAGTTTGCGAATCAGGTGTCAAACACCAATAATCTTATCGACATGAACGTTATGGCAAAGCTTGCAAGAGCCGAAAATATCCCTGTCGGCAGGAACAAGCTTTACGGCTGGCTGAAAAGAAAGGGAGTTCTTATGGCGAATAATCTCCCCTATCAGACTTTTATCGATCGCGGATATTTTTCCGTAAAGGAGTCGGTGTTTGAAACTGCGACTATGACCAAGACCTATCAGCAGACGTTTGTTACGGGCAGGGGGCAGCAGTTCGTCATAAATTTGCTGAAGAAATATTATGGGAAGGAGGTTTTGCAATAATGGAGATAATAAGCGTTACTTTACACGATCTGAGAAAAATGAATAACAGCGAGGCTCTTATCCTGCAAGGCTGCGGCGGTGACCTTAAAGAATGGGTTGACGGCATAAACGATATGCTGACCGAAATCGGAATATTGCAGAATGAAAGTCGATTTGAAAAGGCGTATAGCTTTCATAATGAGGATCTTACCTGTTTGCTGTTTCCGTTTGATGACGTTCAGCTTGATATCGGTAAGCTTGCAATGTGGAGATTGCATACACACGAGCAGTTCGGAGGTACATGGCTTTCCGATTATGTTCCGAACAGACTTGGCGGTTTTGTTTCGGAAAAAGAACAAAAACAGAATGAAGATTGCAGTCCTATGGAAGAAACCGAAGATTTAGGAATGGAGATGATGTAATGGTGTATTTATTCACAGGAATGATAATCGGAGGGATTATCGGACTGACGGTCGGCAGCCTTGCTGCGGCTTTTAAGGCAGCGGAAAAAGAGATCGCACGTCTGGACAAGGAGGTAAGTGATGCACACAAACAGAATTAAAGCTAAAGTTGACTTCAAGTTCTGCCTCGGCAGTATTCCAGCAATGCTGAGAGCCACAAAGCCCGTACTTTCGGAAAGGCAGTACAAGGAGCTGTGTAACGAGGTCAATAAAGCTGACGGCCATCTTGAACAGAAACGTATTATTTTTTCATATGTTGACCCTATAATCAAGGGTTGAAGTAAACACAATTAAATAACAACTAAGGTCGTTTTGCCAATGACAGAAAACTTCTGTTTTTAGCAAAGCGACTTTCTTTCTGTCATTGGCTTTAAACGGCAGAAAGGAATTTCATGAACAGTTTTATGTCATGGGTAGGCGGTAAAAAGGCATTGCGTGACGCAGTACTGGCAAGATTTCCGCCGTATTATGAGCGATATATCGAGGTTTTCGGGGGCGCAGGCTGGGTGCTTTTTCGCAAACCGCCCGGTATGGATTTTGAGGTGTACAACGATTTTAACGGAAACCTTGCAAACCTGTACCGCTGTGTAAGAGATAAACCGAATAAGCTGAAATACAAGCTTCGTTATGTCCTCGATTCTCGTGAAGATTTCGACTGGATTGCTAGTCTTCACAAGCGAGGTCTGTTCAGCAGATTTCGTGATGTTGACAGGGCGGCGAAGTTTTATCAGCTTATTAGATACAGCTACGCAAGTGGACTTGACAGCTTTGCAAGTCAGCCGCATTCTATTTAGTCGGATTTCCCGATGATAGACTTGGCGGCAAGAAGATTGCAGAAGGTAGTAGTTGAAAACAAGGATTTTGAAAAGCTGATAAGGCAGTACGATCGCCCCGTCAGCTTTTTTTACTGCGATCCGCCGTATTTTGCAACTGAAAACTACTACAAAGACGTTGGTTTTAAAACCAAGGATCATATTAGGCTCAGGGATTCGCTAATGGATATCAAGGGCAAGTTTCTTGTTTCCTACAATGACTGTCCTGAAATCCGTGAACTTTGGGATAAACCTAATATTCACATTGAGGAGATCAGCAGAGTGAATAATCTGGCGCAGCGATACGACGGCGGCTGTCAGTATGCGGAACTCCTCATATCCAATTACGATACAAGCGAGAGATTACAGGCGGTACGCCAGCTCTCGCTGTTTGACGATGAAACGGACAATTTTGGAGGTATAATTTTATGAAAAAGATAATTTTTGCACAGGTACTCACAACCAACGGAACTACCGTATTTTCGGGGCTTTTTGATGAAAACGAAAATCCCGTAAGCGTGGAAACGGAGTGCGATGATAGCGGAGTGACGCTTACGATATGGCGCAATGCTCCTGAAACAGAACGCCGTGACTGCGGTATCTCGGAGGAAGAAATAGAGCGAACATGTTCAATGTATGATGACTGTAACGAGTGTCCACTGTGGGATTATTGCAATGAAGATGAGGAGGTTTTGTAAATGAAAATACTTGTTATTGAGCCTGAAAAAGCGCCGTATGAAAAGGAAATCGGCGATGATATTCACGATATGCAGGCAATAGTCGGAGGGTGTATCGAACCTATATATTTTGAGCCGAAAGAAACTGCGATTGCTTGGTGCAACGATGAATTCCTGCTTAATGGTTCACAGCCTAATCGTATTGTGGGAAATGTTCTTGTACATGGAACTTTCTTTGTTTCAGGAAATTATATGAACGAATACGGCGAATGGGACAGCTGTTCACTTACCGATGAGCAGATCGAAAAGTATTCCAAGACGTTTAAGAAACCTATTATTGCATTGGGGAAAATGGAGATGGCGGATATTGAGGCTCTTTGCGAGGTCTTTGAGGAAACGGAAGAACCTGAAATTACGATGTCATAAACGAAAGGATCAGGTGATGCAAATGAAAATTACAGCAACAATCAACAGATTTGTTGACAAACAGGATTCATCGGTAAAAGCGTATGCCAGTGTTACAATGGACGGAATGTTTGCTGTTCACGGACTGAAAGTAATGGAAACCGAGAAAGGCAGATTTGTAAATATGCCGTCAACTTCATATACCGACCGTGACGGCAACAAGCAGTATTCGGACATTTTTCACGCTATAACAAAAGCAGCGAGAAATGCACTTAATCAGGCTGTTCTGAATGCTTACGATGTCAAACTTCAGCAGATACAGGCAACAGAGATTGAGGTTGAAAATACTCCCGACGAGGAAATGTCCGACGAGCCTGCGGACGAACCTGAACCTGAGATAGCAATGTGAAATATCTCACAAAAGAATACTGTATACTTTGTTGCTTTGGTAGAATTTCTTTGAAAAGACTGGATTATGATGTATCTCTGTGATATAGTGAAAGAAACAAATTTATCGGGGTGATACTATGAAAAAAGCGATAACGATCTTAGCTATATGCAGTCTTCTGCTCACGGCTTGCGGACAGATAGACGATACAGAATCCAAATCGGAAACTACTACTGCAATTGCTTCCGAAAGCACGGCTGGCGAAGATACTGCGGAAACTTCATCGGCAAAAGAAGAAAAGGATACAAGCGAAGCCACAACTACTACGAAAAAGAGTTCGCAGACGGTATCCTCATCTTCAAAGCCGACGGGTATTACTGTAACTACTACAAAGAAATCAGGTTCGTCAGGTGCTTCGGGAAACTCAATTCAGGGACAAAACAATTCCGTGCAGAATAATAACGGTCAGGAAAATAACTACCAGCCTGCACAGAATAATCCGCAGCCCGATAATTCGCCGTCAAATGATCCTCAGAGTAATAACGGAGCGGAACAGAATAATACCCCCTCTCCTCCGTTAACAACGGCAAAGCCTTCGGTAACGAATCCGCCGACTACTACAACAACTAAGCCGCAGACTACAGTACCGCAGACTGAACCGCCTGAAGTTGTAATTGAAGATACAACAAACCTGCAAAGTGTTCTGAATTATGTAAATTCGCTCGGAAGAACGACCGATGAATATTACAACATCGGTGCAGGATTGAGTCACGATGGTTCTGATTATGGAAAAGCCGAAGCTGTTTACAATTGGATCAGAGGGAACGTCAGCGGAAATTGTCAAGTATTCTCAGCAGCAACAATGTACGCTTGTAAAGGTGTGGGACTTGAATGTCGGTATGCGTTTTTCTCACCGGATGCCTGGTACGGTCATATGGCAAACTTAGTATGTGTGGAAGGAACATGGTATGTGTTCGATACACAGGGCGGCAGATTTTTAAAATCAGATAAATACGGTGAAATAACCCGAATATTTGATGAAAATGATAATACAATTGAAATTTCGATAAGCGAATCGGCTTATTGATAATATGTAACAAATATGCAAGTGAGAGAGCCGAAGAAATTTCGGCTCTTTTTCTTTGCGTGAAATCAAAGGAGAAATGTACTTTATGTTTAAAACAAAATCAAAAATATTGAGAAAGCTTGGCGCAGGGTTCATGGCAGGACTCTGCGCTTTTTCTATGCTCGGTTCATCTGTGAGCGGAGTTATTACAGCAAATGCAGCAGGCAACTCGACTCAAAACTCTGCGTTTCCGTCGGCAGATATGGTGATCGCAAAGGCGGCAACGCTTCTCGGTTCTCCGTATACTTTCGGAAATAAGGGATATTGGTACGCATACAATCAGGGTCAGTATACTCCGCTGTCGGTACAGACGATAAACAATCTCGGCATCGACTGTTCGGGACTTGTGTACTATACGCTGACACAGCTTGGATACAAAACATCGGGATTTTCTTGGAACAACCCTGTTCCTGTGGATACCGATCACTGGCTGACGGTAAACGACAACTGCACTATCAGCTACGGCGGTAAAACTTCCAAGGTCGATGTTGAAAAGAAAAACATCAAGACCACAGACCGTCCATACTGGGAGTGTTCCAACGGTTCGACTATTACGCCCGGTTCTGTAGTGGTGGCTCAGAATCCATATGGCGAAGATCATGCGTGGATTTACATGGGCGAATTTAACAGCCGTTCAGATGTAGTGTCTTACCTGAAATCTATCGGTGTATCCGAAAGCCTCATAAATTCCAAAACAGTCGGTGACGGAAAAGGCGACGGCGGCAAGCATTGGAGAATCGAGGCTAACGGCTCTGAGGGTGTTGTAATTAATAACAAGACCGACGGTAAAACAGCAACTGCTATGAATATGTCGGCTTTTAGGATCACAAAGACCGACGTGACTTTTGAGATAGATAAGTATAATACAAATGGTGATCTTGTGGGAAAATCAAGCGTTGACAATTCTACAGCGGTATATGGAATCTACAGCGATAAATCCTGCAAAAACAAGGTTGCTGAAATCAAAATCGGCAGCAATGGAAAAGGCTCTGTAAAGCTGCCAAGCAAGACTTATTACGCAAAAGAATTGAAGGCTCCAACAGGTTATTCAGTTGATCCGACCGTATATACAATCAAAGCAGGAAAAAACAAGGTGAAAGAGGACTATGAAACAGGAACAATCAAAATTAACAAAACTGCCGAGGATGGCATAATCAGCGGCAGGGAGTTCAATATATCCTATACCTATAACGGAAAATCCCTTACCGAAACTGCTAAAACCAATGCAAAAGGCATTGCGACCTTAGATGATCTGAAAGTTTATGATATGTCCACAGGCAAGGCTATCACTTACACTGTTTCCGAAATCAACGTAGATACGAGATATGAAACTCCGAAAGCGCAGAACGTTACGCTGACGAGCGGAAATGTTGATCTGACTGTCAATGTCAATTTCAACAATGAACTTAAAACAGGTTCAATCAAGATCAATAAACAGTCGGAGGACGGAGAGAACGGCGGCAGAGAATTTACTGTAACAGGTAACGGCAAGACTTACAGCATAAAAACAGGTTCTGACGGTGTTGCAATTCTTTCCGATATCCCCGTATACGACAGTAACAATCAGAAAATTGTTTACACGATTTCTGAAAAAAACGTTCCCGTAAAGTATGTTGTTCCTGCCAGTCAGACGGTTACTTTGACAGCTGACGCAACCACAACCAAGACCTTTAAGAACGTTCTCAAAAAGTTTACCGCCCAAGTAACAAAGCAGGATTCCGAAACAGCTTCCGCTCAGGGCGACGGTACTCTTTCAGGTGCAGTTTACGGCATTTACCGTAACGGCGAGCTGGTGGACACCTACACAACCGATGAAAACGGATATTTCAAGACAAAGGAGTATGTCTGCGGAAACTACACTGTTCAGGAAATTTCACCAAGCGAGGGATATCTGCTTGATGAAACTGTGTACCCGGTTGGTGCAGAAACTGAGAATTATTCCATTGAGCATAACCCCATTTCTATGACAGTGACCGAGGACGTTCTCAAGGGAAAAATCAGCATAATCAAGCATTCCGATGACGGCTCAACGCAGATCGAAACTCCCGAAGTCGGTGCAGAGTTTGAGGTTTATCTCAAGTCATCAGGCTCTTATGAAGCTGCAAATGACAGCGAAAAAGACTACCTCGTATGCGATGAAAACGGCTATGCACAGACTAAAATGCTCCCTTACGGAATCTATGTCGTTCATCAAATTAAGGGTTTGGAAAATACCGAACAGATGGAGGACTTTGAAGTCAATATCAGCGAAAACGAAAAAGAATATTTCTATTTGCTCAATGACGCAGTAAAAAAATCCTTTGTTAAAATCGTGAAAAAGGGCGCTGAAACAGGCAATATAATTCCCGTTTCGGGCATCGGCTTCAAGGTTTGGGACTGTGCAAATTCCGAATATGTTTCGCAGGAAATCAACTATCCCTCAGAAATGATTCTCAACACATTTTACACCGATGAAAGCGGTTCTCTTATGCTCCCGAACGAGCTTGTTTACGGCGATTACGAGCTTCACGAAGTGCAGTCGGCGGAGGGTTATGTCCTTGATAAAAATCCTGTTCCATTTACAATTGACGGCTCAGTAGAGACCGTAGTTGTGGAGAAAACAAATACCGCACAGAAGGGCAAAATTTCTGTTCAGAAAACAGGCAATGTTTTTGCAAGCGTAACTGCTCTTGGCAGCGCAATATATATCGATGAAAACGGCGAGGTTCACGAAAGTGGGCAGACCGCCTATACTCCCGTTTTTGCAAAAGAAAATCTCAGTGGCGCAGTATTTCAGGTAATTGCAAGCGAGGATATCATAACTGCCGACGGCACGATCAGAGCCAACGCAGGCGATGTTGTGGCAGAGCTTGTAACAGACGAAAACGGGTATGCAGAAACTGATTTACTGTATCTTGGCAAGTATG
>ERZ779843.3363-NODE-3363-length-13583-cov-2.596836_pt1 | contig 13583 bp, 17 predicted proteins | sample MGYA00511560_ERZ779843 | MGnify/ENA primary metagenome ERZ779843 (study PRJEB29588, sample SAMEA2158062) | human gut metagenome | biome: human gut; feature: human-associated habitat; material: faeces | place: Denmark | collected 2008/2010 ... | reverse complement strand
ACTGGGGCAGGTACAATTATAGAAACAGATTACAAAAACAGGACAATAAGCGTACTGTGTTCTGATAATAAAATTTTAAAAATTCAAATACACTTATACAAGAAATATGACCGGCCGTTTACAAAATTCTATATCAAAAGAGAACTATCAGAAGGCACAATATTGAATTTCCTGTAAAAAGAGTTATAATAAGTATATACAATTTGAGGATATGGATGTCTGAAATAGGTTATTACAATTATTACAATAATACGAGCAGGTACACCCCCGATGCCGTTATTGACCGCTACCAGCAGATGGTTGACCGGTATAATTCAGATGAACTGCATTCAAACAATGAAAATCCTTATAGCGACGAAAATCTTGCATTACGCAAGCTTGATGAACAGCTTGCTCCTATGGCAGAAAACGTTCGTTCAAAATGCAAGACTATAGATGAAGTACGCCATTATTTAGGTTTAAAGTATTTTGGCCAGGAAGAGTTTGCATTCACAAAAAAATGGAAAGAGCCTGAAAAATATGCAATGTACGAAAATGACCTTAATGCGATTTGCTATGGTACTGTAGGCGGTGCAAACAGGCAAGACCCGAGGCTTAATTTTACAAACAAAGACTGGGATACATACGAAGCAGAACAAAAGGCTTCCAAGCAAAAAATTATAAGCAACCAGATGAATAACCTTTTGGAGAACAACGGAATAACAGTAAATGACCAGCTTTTGATTTCATTTAATCCATATTCTTATACAGCTTCTATTGAAGGTTCTTCTGACTTGAACATGCTGTCTAAAATTACAGAGCTTTTGAATTCCGGCAGTAATTCCCGTGAGCTTATGTATTATACAATGCAAACCTCTGGAAATATTGATGCAGACGCGCTTACAAAATTCAGAGCTTATCAGAACATAAAACAATATACCGGCTATGATCTTTCTAAACTGGATTTGAAAAACGGTGAATTTTATACTCCAGAAGGACAAAAAATTACAGACATATTAAAAGATAAACTTGATAAAAATAATTCAATTGCAGTAGAATTTAAAGGAGCAGCTTACCAATACACAAAAGATCTCCTTGATAAGATAGCAGAGCATGGCTGGAATGGGACTCCTGATTTGGAGCTAAAAATTGGTTTTTCCATAAAAGACGGCTTTTTTAACCTCGACAGTTTCTGGGAAGCTTAAAGCTTATCCCATTCGCCGTTTTCTACAAGTTTTCTTATCTCAGCCTTAACATCCGGATCGTCTGTCTTTGCCTGAAGCTTATAAGCTTTTCTTTTTCCTCATCTGAGAGATTTCTCGCTGTAAATTTTTTAATCTCAGACACAGGCATACTTTTCTTTTTATTTTTTACTGCCAGCAGCCCAAGAGAGGCAACCCCGAGAGCTGTTAGCGAAACTGCAAGAGCCTTTGAAGAAACCATCGGCTTTTCCTCCGGCTTTCTTTCTTCATCCTTAACTTTTGACGGAATATAAGTTTCTGTTTTGACAGGAGTAATATGAATAGACATAACAAACCTTTCCATATATATAAAAACAAAAACTAAATAAGAATTGCCATTATTTTATTATAATTTCACCGACAATCTTACCCGCTAAAGTCCTAATTTTATTGTCGTAATTAATCTCTCCCCAGCCCAGCCTGTTAATTGTATGCAAAACAGCAAATCTTCTAGCTTCCATTGAACAGTCATTAATTTTCACAACAAAAGCATCTTTTTTCTGAACATTAACAACAATACACAAACCACCTGCACCTACTTTTGCAAGAATACCATGTGTATTCTGAATAATTTCAGTGTCAAGACGATTTTCTCCGCCAAAAATATAAGGATGATTTAATATTGAATTGACAATCCTATCATACTTGAGAAGGTTTATATATCCGACAAGCATGTTATAAAGCGGCATGCTCAAAATAGGCACCCCGCAGCCATCAGTTGTTGACGGATACCTATCTTTGACCTCCCACAGCATATTAATCTTTTCCCTAACAGCTCTTTGAAGCGGATGTTCCGGCTCATAATATGTTTCCATATCCCAGCCTTTAAGTTTGCAAACAACAAGAAAACCAATATGTTTGCCCGAACAATTATTATGAATTTCTGAAAACTCTTCACCCCTAAGCAGCATTTTATCCTGCATGCTTCTGGAAAGCGGAGCATGCCTGCCGCACTTAAGAAGTTTTGCATCAATATCATATTTTTTCAAAATCCGGCGTGCGATTTCAACATGACACTCTTCACCGGAATGAGATCCGCAGCAAAGTGCAATTTCATCCTCAGTTAAATCTGCACCGTAATCCATCAATAAAGATGCTTGTAAAGGCTTTGCACAGGAACGAAGATAATAAGGTTCAGAACGAGAATTTCCTTCTTTATAATGCAAAACAATACCGTCATGAAATTCCTCAACAAGCCCATCCCTTACATACTCAATACGCATTGGTTAAAACTCTTGTAGCTTAGGCTCTTCTTCCGGAGTCTTATGTTCCTTAATGAATGTTAAAATAGCATCCATCTTCTGCCTCAAGATTTCGTTCTCTTCTTTTAGACGTGTATTCTCAACTCTTATATCAAATTTTTCTTTTTCCATTGCTAGAGTTGGAATATCATCAGGGTTAAGCGAGAATCTCTTTCCAGCCTCTTCCTTCATAAACATAATACTCTTAACATCTCTATCTGCAATAAAGCCCATTTGAACCATCAACTCTGCAATAAAAACATGCTTTCCGGCTTCGTTCATTTCCTGCTGTTTGTTTAAAACTTCATCAAGCTGTTCAATAGTCATTTTACCCGCACGGATAAAATATTCACCGGTTCTGTATTTTCCGGCAAGAAATCCAGCCGTGGCACTTACCGAATTCGTTACTTTATTTGAAAAGAACCCTGAAGTTTTGCAAAACATAAACGCTTTTGCAATTTCTTCAATCGTAAAATTATTTTCAATCGCAATTTCAACAAGCGACATGCCTTTTGAGCAGCAATTCATAAAAGAATAAATCATGTCATCGTATTTTGATTCTTTAGTCAAAAGTTCATTCTGCCCCTGTTCAGATAACGCCGGACGATAAATGTGAAACAGTTCTCCCTCTTGCACATCAAGGAACTCGTTACTCAAATAGGTCGTTAAATCATTAGATAAATTCAAGAAAATTGTCTGCTTAATCCATAACGGAAAAGCTAACATTTTTTCCATAAAATCTATAAATAAACTTTTGCTCATGAAATATACCCTTCTTTTATATGATGAACATAAAAGCATTATATCATAACATGCTATTATATAGAACATGTAAAGGAAGCTTCACATATGGGCATGGATGGTTTATCATTTTCGAATACCGGTGCGGTAAAAGAATCTACTTCCGCAGAGTATGCCAGCAAAACAGAACAGGCAATTCACTCTGATGCAGTGCAGGACTCGCAGCAGGTGCAAAACTTGAGTGTAAACCAGAGGATTAGACGCAAAGACGATGATGAAGAAAGTTCTGATAAAAAACAACAATCTGAAAAAGAAGAGGAAGAGTTTCAAGACGGACTCGTAGAAAAAAATCCGGAAGATCTACTGGAAGAAGAGGCCGAGGTTGATATTGAAGATATTGAAAATCCCAACAAAGATTTTTATGTTAAATTAAATGTAAAAGATGATATAATAGAATTATATGACAGTGCGACAAATAGGTTAATAGAAACAATATCCGGAAATGAACTTGGGGAATTAGTACAAAAGCTGAACATGGCATCCGGAATATTTGTAAACAAGAAGGTGTAAATGCCGCCAGGAAATCCTTACAACAAGTACATAAAACAATACCAGGCAAGCAACATAAATACCGCAACGCCGGAAAAACTTATGATATTGCTTTTTGACGGAGCTTTACAGTTTTTGCAGAAAGCAAAAACAGCTATTGCTGAAAATAATCTGCAAGAACGTGCTCAAAATATCGAAGGTGCAAGAAAAATTATAAGAGAACTTATGCGAACCATAGACCTCGAAAATGGCAATAAAGTTTCAAAGCAGCTTTTCAAGCTGTACAACAAAATGGCTATGAACCTTATAAAAGCAAATGTTCAGCGCAATTCAGCAAAAATTGATGAAGTAATTGAAGATTTAACCAACATAAGATGGGGCTTCCAGAAAGCAATAGAAATCCAGAATGGAATAATAACCCTTGAAGAAGTTATGAAAGAAGTTGAAAAGATTCAGGAAGCACAAAAAAAGGCAGCCGGAATTAAGGATTATCCAAAGGTTGAGAAAAAGCCTGAGATTACAATTGATGATTTTGACAAGATTCAGATTCAGGTTGGTGAAGTAATTAAGTGTGAACCTGTAAAGAAAGCAAAGAAACTTCTTGTTTCACAGATTCGCATCGGCGATGAGGTAAGACAGATTGTTTCTGGAATTGCAGCATACTATAAGCCGGAAGAAATGGTTGGAAAAAAGGTTGCTGTAGTTACGAACTTAAAGCCTTGCAAGCTCTGCGGAGTTGAGTCACAGGGAATGATTCTTGCGGCAGCAGATGATGAGAATAATCTTTCTGTTCTGACTGTTGATAAGGATATTATTGAGGGCAGTGAAATCAGATAAAATGAACAGCAGAGTATGTTGCTGAAGATGAGATTGTCGATACTTTTAAAGCGATGGTAGAAAAGATGTTTAATGGTGCGGCTACCGCAAAAGGTGCTGTTATTATTACGCCGGAAAAGGTGATTGTCACAACTCCGGGTGCTGATAATAAAAAAGAAATATAAGATAAAACATTCCGTCGGAGTTCTTGCTTAAAAACAAAAATTCCGACGGATATTTTTATGCTGCGGATAAATGTGGGAATGATTTCATGCAGCTTTATGACCTGTGGAACAATTTGAGAAGGTGATATAATTATGGCGAAATACAAAAAGAAACTTGATGCTGATATTAGGTGTCCGCTTGAATACGGACTTACGATATTTGGCGGGAAATCGGGTGAATATCCGCAAAAACTGTATAAGGCACTTATGAATTCCAAAGCTGTGCCCACTGTGTGGGACGATGCGAGACTTGTCGGTCTCATACGCGTCCTTGATGATTCGGAAATGCTCGCACAGATTCATTATGTACTTGTACATCCGGAATATCAAGGACAGGGTATTGCAGGCAGAATGGTGGAATACATTAAAGAAAAATATAAGAATTTTATGTATCTTGAACTTATGCCTGAAGACAAAAATAACGTTCCTTTTTATGAAAAGCATGGATTTCATGTTATGGAAAACGGAGCAGCAATGCAGATATGTAATATTAATTAACTTTCTTTGACAAGTTTGCCGCTGATGTGTTCGGGAATAAGTTCGAGGCAGCATACGCGGTTTCCTGCTTTTTCAAGCTCATCGGCGACATAATTTTCGTCATCGGTGAATTTATAGCAGAGATTTTTACAAATTTCAATTATTTTTTCATTGTCATTTACAATGCTGATTTTTCCGAAAACAATTACACTGTTTATATAGAGAGGCCATTCGCCGTCTTTTCTGTATCCTTTGTCGTATGTGCAAAAAGATACTTTGTTACATTTTTTAATCGCATCAAGTTTATGTCCTTCTTTGGCACCGTGAAAATAAATGCGGTTTTCGATTTCGTCATACCAATAATCAATAGGAAGTCCGTAAGGATAGCCGTCATCGCCGATTACGGAGAGGACTCCGCGGACTTCGTTTTTAAGAATTTTCTTACATTCGGTTTCGTTTAATTCCTGTTTAAATCTTCTCATTTTTCTAAACATATAAGCTTTCTCCGTTCAAAATGTTTTAATAATTACTTATTATATTGAAGTCATGGTTGGAATTCAATTAAAAGAACAAAAAAATAATCGTGAAAATGAATTACGTTTTGACTAACATATCCAATTAATCTATAATATATTAAGGCAGAGAATATTTTGCCGAATTTATGTTTTTGCGGTATTATGATATAAAAAAGTATTTAACGGAGAGCAACAGTGAAAATATTTGAAACACATTCCCATTATGATGACAGTGCGTTTGACGATGACAGGGACGAGCTTATCAGTCAGATGTTGTCGGATAACGGTGAATTGGAGTATTTAATAAATGTCGGGGCAAGTTTAGACGGGTGTAAAAAATCACTTGAACTTGCAGACAAATATGATAAAGTGTATGCGGCGGTAGGAGTTCACCCTGAGGACGTAGGGAATCTTACCATGCACGATATACAATGGTTGAAAAAACAGGCTTTAAACAATGAAAAAGTTGTTGCAATTGGAGAAATCGGACTTGATTATCATTATCTTGATAATCCGAAGGAAGTCCAGAAAATGTGGTTTGAGACGCAGATTGAAGCGGCAGTTGATGTTAATAAGCCTATAATTGTCCACTCAAGAGAAGCATGTGCGGATACGATACAGTGCATGAAAAATAAGAGAGCAGACAAAGCCGGCGGAGTGATACATTGTTATTCTTATACAAAAGAAGCAGCAAAGGAATTTCTTGATATGGGATTTTTTATAGGTGTAGGCGGTGTCGTGACTTTTAAAAATGCACGAAAGCTTGTTGAGACGGTAGAAGAAGTGCCGGTGACAAGAATCGTTCTTGAAACGGACAGCCCTTATATGGCACCTGAGCCACACCGCGGAACGAGAAATGACAGCAGAAATATAAGATATGTTGCCGAAAAGATAGCACAGATTAAAGGAATTACGGCACAGGAAGTTATAGATATAACCAATGAAAATGCGAAAAAGTTATTTTTTTAAAACAGAATGGAGATTGTATGGCATTTGAAAATGTAAAGCATCTTGGAAATCCAACAAACACAATAGAAATCCTGGATAAATATGGATTTTCATTTCAAAAAAAATACGGGCAGAATTTTCTTATTGATGAAAATGTAGTGAGAAAGATTGTGCGTGAAGCAGGCGTGACGAAGGACGATTTTGTTCTTGAAATCGGTCCGGGAATCGGAACTATGACACAGATTCTGTGTGAGGAAGCAAGAGAAGTTGTTGCGGTCGAGATTGATAAGAAATTAATTCCGATTCTTGAAAATGATACATTAAGTTATTATAACAATGTTACTGTCATTAATGAAGATGTGCTAAAGCTTGATATTGTTAAGCTTGCGGCAGAGCATAACAACTCAGAACCGATAAAAGTTGTTGCTAATCTCCCATATTATATTACAACTCCTATTGTCATGGGGCTATTTGAGAGTAAAGTTCCGTTAGACAGCATAACTATTATGGTTCAGAAAGAGGTTGCCGACAGAATGCAGGTGGGTCCCGGTACAAAAGATTACGGTGCACTGTCGCTTGCAGTGCAGTATTATGCGAAACCGCAGGTTGTTCTTACAGTTCCGGCAAGTTGTTTTATGCCGCGTCCAAATGTTGATTCTGCAGTGATAAAACTTGAAAGATACAAAGAACCACCGGTAAAAGCTGATAATGAAAAATTAATGTTTGGTATAATAAGAGCTTCTTTTAACCAGAGAAGAAAAACCATGACAAACAGCGTGTGTGGTTGTGCAGAGTTAGGAATAACAAAAGAAAAATTAATTGAGGCATTGGAGGAATGTAATCTTTCTCCGACAGTGAGAGGTGAGGCACTTACACTTGAGCAATTTGCAAAATTATCTAATATACTAAATGCGAGAGGCACAAAATGAACAGTGTAATGACAAAACAATTTTATAAACAAAGAAGTGATTTTGAAAAATCATGTGTTACAAGAGATGAAAAATTAACATTTCCTGACGGAGTTGATTTTAGCGAAAATATAGCATATGCAGATGATAATAAAAAAGCACACAGGATGGATATTTTCCGTCCACAAAATGCTAAAGATACTATGCTTCCAGTTATAATTAACGTACATGGCGGTGGATTGCTTCTTGGCAATAAAGAGTTTAACAGATATTTTTGTGCCTTGCTTTGCAAGAAAGGATTTCTTGTATACAGTATAGAATACAGGCTTGTTCCTGACTGTATGATATTTGATCAGTTAAGGGATGTATTTGCGGCTATGGATTTTATAAAGAAACGTGTGAAGCCAGACGGTGGTGACTTGTCACATGTATACATGGTCGGAGACAGTGGAGGTGCATGCCTTATTACATATGCTAATGCAATTCAGAACAGCTACAAAATTGCTAAGGCAGCAGGGGTAAAACCATCGGATTTGCATGTTAGTGCACTCGGACTTATCAGCGGTATGTTTTACACAACAAAGTTTGATAAGATTGGGCTTTTTCTTCCTAAATTTTTATATGGCAAAAATTACAAAAAGACACCATTTTCCAAATATGTAAATCCTGAAAATAAAGAACTTGTTAATTCACTTGCACCGGCATGGCTTGTGACAAGCCATAATGATTATCTGCGGAAATATACAATTAATTTTGAAAAAGCACTTGCTGCGGCACAAAAGGAGCATGAACTTATCGATTATCCAAAAAATAAAAATCTTACACATGCATTCAGTGTCTTTGAACCATTTCTTGACGAAAGCAGCGAAGTTATAGATATGATGACAGCATATCTAAGAAAATTTTAATATGTAAAGTGACAGAAAGGAAATGTCCAGCCTTGTTAAGATGAGAACATCCACAAAACTTTGACATTTTATAAATTAGTAATAATAATCCTGACTTTGACATACCTTTGCAATAGGTATCAGTTTTGTTGAAAGGAAGGATTTTATGATTGAGTATAAAAGATTTATATCATATATTTATGCTTATGCAGGGGGAGTGAGGGATAAAAATACAGGCTTTGCAAAAGCACAGGTACAGGGACAGAAGTTTGAACTTGCAATAAATCTCAGAGGAGTATATACGGATACACCGGAATATATGAATGTCAGTTTTGTAATGCAAAAAGAGGAAAATAAATCAAAATACAGGCTTCTGGTTGTTGGAAGAATTCTTGTCAACAATGGAATCGGCTCGTATATGGGCGTGTTTAATGCCGAGAATATCGAAAATTCGGGATTTGAATTTTCAGATATATGTGGAATTGCAATAACTAAAGAAAATGATACATATTATATGATGTCAAGCATGTGGCAGGATGACGAGATTAATGAGAATAATATCGAGTTTCTGCCAAAAGGATATAATAAAAATTTACAGATGAAACAGGCAGGGGATGAGCCTGCCACACCGCAAACAACAGAGCAGTCACCGCAGGCAGAAATGGAACATGTCGGTGGCTCTGTAATTAACACGTCGGAACAACAAAAAAATACAGATTCACAGCCGCAGCAACCTCTTCGGGCAACAGAAACAGAAAATTTTGAGATACAGGAAATTCTTGATATTGAAGGGGTTGAGAAATTGTTTGAACAGGAAGACAGCGTCAATGTATTTGATGATGATTATTATTATGACTGCATAGAAGTAACGCCGGAGACACTAAGGAAACTCCCGGTAGAAGATGAAGTGATTGTCAACAACAGCTTTCTGATACACGGCTTTTACAATTACAAGCATCTGCTGCTTGGCAGGGTGCGTGAAAATGAAAATCACACGCGGTACTTTATAGGTGTGCCGGGGATGTATTCAAACAGGGACAGATTCATGGCATCAATGTTTGGTTTTGATAATTTCAAAAAGAGTCACAGAAGTGATTTTTCAAATCCATATTTTGGATACTGGTATCAGGAGTTTTGATGAGATAATTACGATATATAAGTAAAGCGGAGGTGGTCACGCCATTCTTTGTTGATTTTTGCATATGCGTATGCACTGCCTTCGCTTATAAACCCCATAGTTCTGGCAAGATTTACAGATGCGTCATTACCGGGAAGAATGTATGCTTCAATCCTGTGCATGCCATATTCTGTAACCATAATTTTAAGTGCCATGGTAAGCATACGTCTGCCGTAGCCCATACGACGGTATTTTTCGTCGATTTTATATCCGATTACGCAGCTTTTCATTGAGCTTTTTATGTCAGTAAATGAAACGCTTCCGATAATTTTATCCGAAACACTGTTGTCATACAGAAAAAAACGGATATGTTTTCCATGTATACAGGCATTATATTCAGCCTTTAACAGATTATAGATGAATGTATACGTATAAAAATTAGATGGTTTGTCTGTCTCATATTTTTCAAATGAGTCTTTATTTCTTTTGTAAAAATCTAAAACTTCTCCGGTATGACTTGTGTCTAATACCTTTAACACAAGACTGTCCTGTTGATATTCAAATTTCATAAAGTCTCCGTTTCCGCACGTTTTTTTGAATTGCGTAATTCCTTAAAAAAATCAGTTAAAAGTCTGCTGCATTCATTTTCGAGAACACCGCGTGTAACGCTGCACATGTGGTTGAATTGAGGCATTTCAAGGATATTAAGTATTGAGCCTGCACATCCTGCCTTTGGATTCATGGAACCAATGACTACGCGGGGAATTCTTGCCTGTACGATTGCACCGGCACACATCTGGCATGGTTCGAGAGTTACATACATAGTACATTCCTCAAGACGCCAGTCGCCTAAAACTTTGCTGGCACGTCTTATGGCAGTTATTTCAGCATGGCCCAGAGTGGTCTTATCTGTGTTTCTGCGGTTATAGCCCCGTGCAATGATTTTGTTGTCATGGACAATCACGCAGCCTATTGGAACTTCTTTTATTTTGTATGCTTTGACGGCCTGTGCAAGAGCTGCACTCATATATTTTTCATCAGCTTTTGATGTATCAGTATTATTTGTAGGAATATTACCTTGTTTCATGTCAGTCCCCTTTGTCTGAGTGAAATAATTGTCAAAATTTAAGATAATGTTACACCAATAATAAAAATATTACAAGCCTCATAAACCTTGACATGAGTTACGTTTACAGATATAATTAAAATTACCGTGCAGCCGGGGTAGTAGCGGCACCTTGTACCTGCAATCCGCTATAGCAGGGGTGATGTTCGGCAGAGGGCAATAGTTTATGGAGCAGCCCGGTATAAGTGGTGATGACATCTGGGTCTTCCGCAACAGAAATTCGTGAACCATGTCAGGTCAGGAATGAAGCAGCATTAAGCGAAAGCTTCTGTGTGCCGGAAGGGTGCCTGGATCGAGCTAACTGTACCGGTAACGTCTGTGGACAATTGTTCGAAGCCGGACGCACGGTTTTAATATGTTTATAAGCAGTGTACTTAAAAGTATTAGTAAGGAGGTTTCCGGTGTCATATCAGGCATTATACAGAAAATGGAGACCAACCGCCTTTTCTGATGTCAAAGGTCAGGACCATATAGTCACGACGTTACGTAATCAGATTAAATCAGACAGGATTGGACATGCTTATCTGTTCTGTGGTACGAGAGGAACAGGTAAGACTACGATAGCTAAGATATTTGCAAAGGCTGTAAATTGTGAGCATCCCATAGACGGAAATCCGTGCGGTGAATGTCCGGCATGTAAGGCGATTGCGGCAGGAACATCAATGAATGTGATTGAGATAGATGCGGCATCTAACAATGGTGTTGACAATATCCGTGAGATTCGTGATGAAGTACAGTATTCACCGACAGAGGGTAAGTATAAAGTATATATAATAGATGAGGTCCATATGCTCTCTATAGGTGCGTTTAATGCACTTTTAAAAACACTTGAAGAGCCTCCGTCATACGTTATATTTATACTTGCAACAACGGAAGCACACAAAATACCGATAACAATATTATCAAGATGTCAAAGATATGATTTTCACAGGATTTCCATAGAGACTATTTCCGACAGATTATCTGAGCTCATGAAAGCTGAGAATATCAATGTTGAGGAACGTGCAATACGATATATTGCAAAAGCTGCAGATGGTTCAATGCGTGATGCATTAAGCCTTATAGACCAGTGTATAGCATTTTATCTAGGACAGGATTTAAAGTATGAAAATGTGCTTGAAGTTCTGGGAGCGGTTGATACGGCAGTGTTTGAAAATATGCTTGCACTTATAATGTCGTCAGATGCTGCCGGATGCATGCAGCTTATAGAACAGCTTATAATGCAGGGCAGGGAACTTGGTCAGTTTGTAAATGATTTCATATGGTATTTAAGAAATCTTTTACTCGTAAAAACGACGGATGATGAATCGAAACTTGCTGATATAATAGATGTGTCAGAAGACAGCCTTGCACAGTTGAAGTCAGACTCATCAAAAATTGATGAGGGCACGCTTATGCGGTATATAAGAGTGTTGTCTGATTTGTCAAATGAGTTAAAGTTTTCAACGCAGAAGCGTATTAAACTTGAAGTTACAATAATAAAGATGTGCAAGCCTTCAATGGAAAAAAATGACAGCGTGGAAGAACTTGCCGGGCGTGTCACACTTCTTGAAAATAATCTTGAAAAGACATGTAAGGAGCTTGAAAGCGGTGCGTTTGCAGTTAGTTCACCAGTTCCGTCAGCAGGTGCATCAATCAGTGGAACTGATGGTATACAATCACAGAAACCGGTAGAAAAGCGTGTCATAGAGGCTCTTCCGGATGATGTAAGACAGATTGCAGCATCATGGAACGGCATAATCAATACAATTGATGACCCGATGTATGTTGCGTTTTTAAGACAATGCCATGTTACTCTTGCAAAAGACGGCATAAGTCTTGAGATAATGGTGAAATCCACATCGGCATATAATGCAATATCAAGAGAAGAGGAAGTAAATCGTCTTATTGATGTTATTGAGGAAAGAACCGGCATAAAGGTAAATATAATAATTACAAAGCTGGCAGATGACGAGGATTTTCAAAACAGATTTACAGATATAAGAGAACTTGTTAATATGGATATAGAAGTAGATGATAAGGAGGAATACATCTAATGGCAAAAAGAGGCGGATTCCCGGGCGGTATGCCGGGCAATATGAATAATTTAATGAAACAGGCACAGAGAATGCAGCGTCAGATGGAGACACAGCAGGCTGAGCTTGAAGCAAAGGAATTCTCTGCGGCATCAGGCGGCGGAGTTGTAGAAGTTACAGTGAGCGGCAAGCGTGAAGTGACAAAAGTCAAGATTGACCCTGAAGCAGTTGATCCGGATGATGTTGAAATGCTTGAAGATTTAATTATGGCTGCAACAAATGAAGCGTTAAGAAAGTGTGAAGAAGAATCACAGGCACAGATGTCTAAGATTACAGGTGGTCTTTCAGGATTGGGCGGAGGCCTTTTCTAATGGATATTTACAGCGGACACATTAACAAATTAATTCAACAGTTGTCCAGATTACCAGGGGTTGGAGCTAAAAGTGCCCAGCGCCTGGCATTTCACATTATTAACATGCCACAGGAAGAAGTAGATGGACTGACTAATGCCATCACAAGTGCGAAGGCTAATGTGAGATATTGCAAAGAGTGTTTTACACTTACAGATGAAGAAATTTGTCCGATATGTGCCAATAAGGCACGTGATCATTCAACAATTATGGTGGTTGAACATACGCGTGATATGGCAGCATATGAAAAGACAGGCAAATATAATGGCGTATATCATGTGCTTCACGGAGCAATATCCCCCATGCTAGGTATCGGCCCTGGAGATATCAAGCTGAAGGAACTGATGCAGAGGCTCCAGTCGGATGTGGAGGAAGTGATCATTGCCACA
>ERZ779843.3360-NODE-3360-length-13595-cov-2.559897_pt1 | contig 13595 bp, 14 predicted proteins | sample MGYA00511560_ERZ779843 | MGnify/ENA primary metagenome ERZ779843 (study PRJEB29588, sample SAMEA2158062) | human gut metagenome | biome: human gut; feature: human-associated habitat; material: faeces | place: Denmark | collected 2008/2010 ... | reverse complement strand
CACCGGCCCCAACGGCTGCGGCAAATCATCGCTGCTTAAGCTTGCGAGCGGCATCTGCAAGCCCTGGAAGGGCAGCATCAGCGTGATGGGGCGCGATGTCAGCGTGCTCTCCTCCAAAGAACGCGCGCGTCTGTTAAGCTTGCTGACGCAGGAGCACGCCGCACCGTCCATGAGCGTGCGGCGATTGGTGGCCTGTGGTAGGTACCCACATCACGGGATACTCGCGACAATGGATGCTGCCGATTACGAAGCAGTGGAGCGGGCGCTTGAGGCGTGTAGGCTGGCAGACCTTGCCGAGCGCCCGGTAGCCGAGCTTTCCGGCGGCCAGCGGCAACGCGCCTTCATCGCCATGGTCCTGGCGCAAGACACGCCCGTTGTGCTCTTCGACGAGCCGACCTCGTTTCTCGACGTGTCCACGTGCTACGAGGTAATGGAGCTGATGCGCTCGCTCAAAGAGGAACATGGCAAAACCGTCGTCGCGGTGATCCATGACATCGATTTGGCGCTCAGGTACTCCGACGAGGTATGCGTCATGCGTGATGGCAAGCTACTAGCCCAAGGAGCGCCGCAAGAGGCCGAAGTGCTAGCGGCGGTCGAAGACGCCTTCGACGTACGCATTGAGCTGCTTCACGGCGAGCTGGGAAGCTTTTACGCGCTGTGGCGGCGCTAGCAGGGGCAGCCCCTATTGAGCTGCCCCTCATAGTTTAAAAGTGATGTTCGTCTGGGTCGAGGCAGGCTTATTCCGGTGTTTCACATTGCCCTTTGAAGCTCATCGACTCAAATTCATCAATGTTGATTCCGATTTTGTTAAACGGTTACCATAGGTCATTTTCTTCGTCATCGTCCTCGAAATCGTCGCCGATATCATCATCGCAATCGTCGCTGTCACAATTATCAAAATCATTGTCATCGTCGAAATACGATTCCGATGAACGATCGCGATCGGCGCCATCGCCGTCATCGTCGTCATCGTCGGTTGCCCAATAATTGAACACCGAGAAATCCATCATATGCTCCGCCGCGCTGAGCCTACCATCATGATTCAAATCGAACTTGTCACCAAATAAGTCGTACATGGCAGCCCATTTAACGTGAACACCTGAAACTATGTATCGGCAATAGAAAAATTGCCGTTTACCTGGATCTATCCGAATAATATCGCAATTATACACATAGGTTCAGCCTAGCCTGTACCGCGCAATGGACAGCATCTTGGATCTTTATCAAATCTCGAAAATGATCGATAGGCTTAAGCATTTTCGGGGCATCGGAACGATTAGGCTAACTAGCGAGCTCATTAGCCAGAGCGGCAATCTGGGCACGCGCAGCATCATCTACTGAACCACGCACGGTAACAACCGTTTCCGCAAACTCGATACCGGCCATCTGCTCCATCTGCGCACGCATTGCCTTGGCGGCTACTGGAGCCCAGGTGCCAGATTCGATGAAGGCCACCTTGCGGTTTTGATACGCGTGCTCGGCAAGCGTATGGATGAACGTGGTCATAAACGGGAAGATATCCCCCGCATACGTGATGCTTGCAAGCACCAGACGATCGTAGCGAAATGCATCCTCCACTGCTTCGGCCATATCATCACGCGCCAGATCAAAGAGCGAAACGGTTTGTCCTCTTTCCTCAAGGGCACGTGCCAGCTCTTCTGCAGCCTGCTTGGTGTGGCCGTATACGCTGGCATAGGCAATGGCTACGCCGCTGTTTTCGGGCTCGTAATGCGCCCATGTGGTGTACGTTTCCACGTAATACGCCAGATTTTCAGAGAGCACAGGGCCATGAAGCGGACAGATGCATTCGACATCAAACGCAGCAACCTTCTGCAGAACAGCCTGTACGTTCTTGCCGAACTTGCCTACGATTCCAAAATAATAGCGGCGCGCTTCGCAAGCCCAGCCTTCGGGATCTTCGATATCGTTTGCGCCGAACTTGCCAAAGGCATCCGCGGAAAACAGCACTTTGTCTTGCGAATCGTAGGAAAACATGACTTCGGGCCAATGCACGTTGGCAGCGCCGATAAAACGAAGCGCGCGACCGCCAAGATCAAGCTCAAAGCCTTCCTTGCACACAATCTGGCGATCGGAGAAATCGGTGCCGAAATAAGCAGCCATCATCTTGAAGGCCATCTTCGAAGCCACAATCTGCGCGTCAGGATAGCGATCCATGAACGCAACGATGCCAGCCGAATGGTCGGGCTCCATATGATGCACCACAAGGTAATCAGGCGTGCGCCCATCAAGAGCGGTTTCAACGTTACCCAGCCATTCGTCAACGAAACGAGCATCAACCGTGTCAGTTACCGCCACCCTTTCGCCGATAACAACGTAGCTGTTGTACGCCATGCCGTTTTCGCGAACATCGTACTGCCCTTCAAACAAATCGATATCGTGATCGTTTACGCCTACATACTTGATAGTTTCGGTTACCTGCATGGATATCTCCGATCCCCGATGATTGTGATCGCTCTGCTTATAGCAAACGACTTAGCTGCGACGCTTGCCCTGCCAATGAAGTCATTTTAAAACGCCGAATGCGTTAGCTTTGAAATGTTAATAACACGATACGCGAATAGGGCATTCTACCCTATTCGCTAAAGGGGAACGCGTCATTTCGACCAGTCGAAGCACCAAAACCCCAAAAGAAAAGGAAGCTGATTAACCCGCTCCCTGAACCAAAAGGCTGTATTTGTTTTTCATTGCAAGTTGCTGTTGCTGCAAAATGCAAAACCAGCAAGACTAGGCTTCACGTTCGATTTCGGTGACACATTCGTTTTTAATGGCACCCACCAAGGCTTGCAGCGCATCAACTACGCGTGGACGAATATCGCCGCCAATAAGGATGTACATAATGTCGTCACCTACCGCAAGTTCACCATTTGCAAGCCAAACGCGCACATAGCCGATGCCAGGCATAGCGAGGGTGTTTTCGATAGCAGCCTGAACCTTAGCGGCATCGTAGCTGAACAGCATGCCACCCACCTTTCGGCCAGGAGCCACCCCATCGGTTTCAACACCGCGCGCTTCCGCTTTCGGCGTAGCACGCACTACGCCGTTATGCGTTAAGTACATACCACATTCCACGGCGGCAGGGTCGGCCTTCGCCTGACGCAGCCAAGCATCAACAGAGGGAGCCGTTTTACTAGTATCAAGCATTGGTTTCTCCTTAAGCTTTCACAAAGCGATATGCCGCCAAAAGCCTTAACCCATGTTTTTCGCCTTAGCTTTCTTCGACTTCTTCATACCAGGCTTAAACACCGAAAGGGCAAATAGCGCAACAACGCACACGAGCATTGCGCCCACCGTTGCCGTCGAAAACGGCAGCAATGCAAAGCTAACAATAACAACAATGCTCAGAACCCACTTCGCCACCAGCCAACTATGCTTGGCGAACCCCCATGAAGCCAGAACGCCATATAGCACTGCCGTTGCCATAAGAAACGGAATACATGGCACGATGAATTGCGAACGAAACGCATCAATGGCCACAGGCGCGTCAAGGCTTGCCAGTCCTAGCGCCGCGCTGTCGCTGAGGGTCAGAACAAATAGGACAGCAAACCCACCGAGCCAGACAGATGCAGCAAAAAGATGAACAAGATCAATGGTTCGTTTTACCGTTCGACTTGCTTTAGGAAGCTCCATGATCACCGATCGTCCCCCCACCTACTCGTTTGAGCTCAGTAGCCCCTGCTCAGCGTCACAGCCATCCATAAAAGGATGCTACGCTCTTTCGCGTGACAAGGTTTCGATTATTCTAGCATCCACCAATCATGAAACCAGGATGCTTGCACGGAAGGCGTTTTTCGTGCGCAAAGCCTTACTATTTTTCCGAAACCCTGCTTGAAGCCTCAGGGCACAGAACAACACTGAAACAGCTAGATTTCCCCGATGCGTTTCCTAGAAACCGATGATGAGGCCGCCACGTTCGGCATAGTAACTGCAAAGGCTCCTGGTAGGAATAATCTCAATCTCGGAATTACCCCACAGCCGCAAGATGTTTTCCTTCAATGTTTGCGCGACGGCGAGATTATCGCAATGGCTAATGGCAACTCGCCCACCGGCAAATCCCCGTTCCTTCATGCGGTTAATAAGTTCGCGAACGGTCTTTTTCGTTCCTCGGGCTTTGCCCTCGACGACAACCGTGCCCTCTTCGCTTGCAGTGCCAATTCCCCACATGCCTAATGCCCTTGCAAGGAAACCGGTCATTTTGCCCATGCGGCCGTTTTTAATAAGGTTGTCGAAGGAGGAAAGCGCAAAAAGGATCTTGGTTCTTTCAAGGAAGGAATTGGCGCGGGCAACCGCCTCGTCAAAATCAATGCCCTCTCGAGCGAGCCTTTCAAGTTCATGCACGCAAAGAACAAGCGATCCACTCGCTATCTGCACCATAGGATCTCACCAACACTGAAATCAGCAAAACCGCCTCTTAAGCTAAGGCAAATAACGCGCTGGGGCGCTGGAATTCCCACAAAGGGCACTTAGGCTTACATTCCCTAATGAGTCGCACGATGCAAAATGCATTCCGCTGCGATGCTAACAGCGATTTCCTCAGGCGTTTCCGCCTTAATATCCAAGCCAATGGGCATATGGACCGTGTCCAGTAGCTCCTCGGACACACCTGCATCCAGCAAACGCTGACGTGCTACGGCAATCTTTCGGCGCGAACCCATGAAGCCTACGTATGCCAAAGGTTGGCGAAGCGCCTGCTCCAGGATGGCGTAATCGTACGCATGGCTGTACGTCATAATGAAAACGTAATCGCGCTCATCGAATGACAAAGACGAAGCAATATCTTCGTAATCACCCAAGATAATCTGTTCCGCGTCAGGGAAATCTTCGGATTGGGCAAACCCAGGGCGACACTCAAAAAGAGTGCAAGCGAAGCCCACCTGTGCAAGGGCCGCAATGGTGGCATGACCCACATGACCTCCCCCAAACACAATGGCGCGCACGGGAATTGAAACGGGCGTTGCAAAAAACCCATCGATGACACGCTTCTGCTTCAAGCCGACAAGCTTCTTGCCCGACAAGCTGCACTCCCCCGCCACAAGTTCGCCCCGTTCATCGAACAAAGCAACGGTACCCTTAAATGGCGAGCCACCCTCACGGCACCCCAATGCAAGATACGCAGGGGTGCGCCACTCGAAGCACTTCAGTAACTGGCTTGCCACCTGGGTCCAAGCGTCATCTTCCGCACATATAGGAACATACAAAAGAACAGCATCACCACCGCAAACCATACCTATGCTATTTGCAGCCTGAGGCCTGAGAGCTAGATCTTCTACAAAACAAGTACCTTCGCCGACCATAGTGCGTGCTGTGGTAATGGCATGGCCTTCAATAGCACCACCGCCAATAGTGCCGCAAACAAGCCCCGTTTCAGAAACAAGCATCTGAGACCCAGCATTGCGCGGCGTGGAACCCCTGCTCCCTACTACGGTAACCAATACAACATCATGCCTTGCTCCCAAAGCCTCTACAACATGTTCTGCGATATCGCGCATGATTCACCTTGCCATTATTGTCGATTGCCGAGTATGCCACTTAAACACAAAATAGCTTCCAATACGCCACCTGCTACCGACAAACCTTTGTCGGAAACCAGCCGGCAATAGCAAGCGTCACCGCGGGGATCCACATCACCGCACTTCAAGCCTTTAGAAACACGCACGCCATCGGCTATCAAACCTCGAAGCACACCCGTAAGCATAGCCACTACAGGAGTATCTCCCACATAAGCAACGACTTGCCCCTCTTCGACATGATCACCAATCGCACAAACACCGCGAAACAAGCCATCCGCTGGAGCGCGCAAAACGCGTTCGCCCGCAAAGCCGCCCACAAGACCAGGCACAGCAGTATTCGGAAGCGCTGAACCTTCGTAATACGTTCGCCCGAGAGTGTGACCGCGCATGGTTTCCACTACCGCATGGCAGTCTTTCCCTGCAGTGAAGCCAGGGCCCACGCCCACTACAACGGAAGCCATGTCCATGGAAGTACCTAAATTACGTTTTGCCAAAATGGCATCAACAACCACATCAGGCATAAGTTCAATGCAGCGGCAATCAGGATCGATCAAAACAGGAATGGCATTTTTTCGTTCAAGAACTTCCTTTGCCTGGACGACATCCCGGACGCGTATTGCCAAAACACCCTCCACCTGCATTTGCCCTAAACGCACCGCTTCACTAAAAGCGACGGTACGACGTACGGTAAGCGGCTGCTCAATTTCCGTCATAACAACCGAAATGCCGCACTTCCACAGCCGAAGGGCGATAGCGGTAGCGATATCACCAGCTCCACGGATTATCGCAAGCACCGGAACTCACCGTTCTTAAGACTTCCTGCAACTACAGGCGTTTTACACCGCAAGGCAATACGCTCGGCCAACTGCCATTGGGCGGGATCCTCCACCTTGTTGATAAGCAGCATGTCATGAAGGCTCTCGGCATTCAAAACTGCAGCAACAGCTTCAGGCGTTACCTGACATTCTGCCGAAATACCAGCCAGTTCCGCATAGCGGTCAGGGCGATGGCATATTTCCGAAACAGGCAAACCCACACCGTCAACACCTGCCACACATACCACTGAGCTTGCGCACTCGGGAATAACCGGCTCATATTCAGCGTGCGCCTTCAAGGGAAGCATTTTCGCGCCATCGGCTTCCACCAGCACATAGTCGGCCAAGCTTAGCAGCTCGGGAAAAGCCAAGGAAGATTGAGCCATCTTGCCTGTTTCCTCCTGGATTGACCCAACACATACCACAGGGCTGCCTGAAAGAGCCTCTTGCACTTCACCGAGAGAAGGATCGATCAGAGCCGGACACCACTCCGGCGTCATCATCTTTGTGCTGGTAGCAACGATTACACGGGCTTGCGCAGACAGCTCATTAGCAAGCACGCGCAAAAGCGTTGTTTTACCACCGCCACCGATTATGGCTGTAAGGCCAGGTTGGATATGCAAATAGTCGCAAAGGATGGTTATTCCTCCGGTTTCGCAAGCAGGATATGTTCCGGCAAAATCGGTAACTCGCGATGCCAAACGCCTGTTGCTCGATAAATCGCTTGAGTGATCGCAGGTGCGGGGGTATTGATGACGATTTCACCAATAGATTTCGCGCCGAACGGCCCGGTAGGCTCATACGAATTTTCAAATTCCACGTTGATGCGCCCCGTATCCAAACGGGTAGGCAAACGATACGTGAACAAACTCGATTCGCGAATTCTACCTGTTGCGGTCCGGGTTACGTCTTCCATAAGCGTATGGCCGATACCCTGAACGATGCCACCTTCAACCTGGACACGCGCCAAGGCAGGATTGATGGGAATACCGCAATCAACCACAGCGGCATAGTTAAGCACTTCTACCACGCCGGTTTCGCGATCCAGCTCGATTTCCGCCATGCCCACCATAAACGGCGGCGGGGAAACGGGCGAAGAGTGCATAGCGGTAGCCTCGGGAGCCTCGCGGTTGCTGCACTGGCTCTTAACAGCAATCTCTTGCAAGGAGACCTTCTTGCCTGTGCCTTCCTGCAATACGCACCCGCCTTCAAACCGCAGCTCCTCGGGCTCGCATTCGAGAATGTCGGCGGCAATCGTGCACAGCTTTTCCTTTAGCTGAGTGCATGCCTTTTCAGCAGCCATACCCGTAACGTAGGTGGTAGAAGAAGCATACGAACCGGAATCGTACGGGGAAGCATCGGTATCGGCACCGAATACGGAAACATTTTCAACGGAGCACTCCATATGCTCAGCGACCATCTGGGCAAGAATGGTGTCACAGCCCGTACCCATATCGGCAGCACCAATAAGCATCATGAACGAACCGTCATCGTTCAGCTTGACGGTAACAGAACCAACATCGATGCCGGAAATGCCAGAACCCTGCATGGACATGCCTACGCCAGCAGCGCGCACTTTGCCATTACCCATTTCACGTACTGGGTACTTTGCTTTCCAATCAAACAGTTCAGCGCAACGATCCATGCAGCGACCGAGCGCGCAAGAATTGGTAACCTCGCCATAGTAAGCAGGCATGGTCATACCCTCACGCACCATGTTCTGCTCACGAATGGCGATAGGGTCTATGCCCAGCTTTTCAGCAAGTTCGTTCACCGTGGTTTCAACAGCGAACTGACCCTGCGTCGCACCAAAGCCACGATATGCACCAGAAGGCTGCATATTCGTGTACACCACATCAGCGGTGAACTTGAAGGCTTCGAGCGACCCCGTATACAGCGGAATGGATTTGTGACCGGTTAAGCCAACCGTGGCCCAGCCATGTTCGCCATACGCACCTGAATTAGAAAGCGTGTTAACAGCCAGTGCGCGAATGCGCCCATCGTTGTTGGCGCCCAAACGCACAGAGATTTCCATTTCGTGGCGCGGAGAGCCACAGGTCTGCGCTTCCTTGCGCGAAAAAATACACATTGCAGGGCGTCCGGTTTTCATGGTGACAAACGCAGGATACACCTCACAAACCGCAGTCTGCTTTGCCCCAAAGCCGCCACCGATACGCGGCTTTTCTACGCGAATGCGGCTTTTCGGAATGCCCAATGCGTTGGACAGAATGCGACGCACATGAAATACGATCTGCGTAGAGGAAATAACATGCAAGCGGCCATAGCGGTCAAGCTGAGTAAAGGTACGGAACGTTTCCATCATGGCCTGGTTGTAGGCTTTCGTATGGTAAGTACGCTCCAGCACAATATCGCAATCTGCAAGCACTGCTTCCACGTTGCCATCGCCATCGGCGGTGCCGCCTACCAAGTTGCGAGTATTGTCTCCGCCCAGGTCGCACAGCATATGCCAGTTGTCTTCGGGGTGCACCAGCACAGGGTTGTCTTTGGCGGCGCGGAAATCCAACACCGGTTCCAGCACGTTATACGTAACCTTAATGCGCCCAAGGGCCTTTTCGGCGGCTTCTTCAGTTTCGGCGGCAACGATAGCAACCACGTCGCCCACAAACCGCACATGACGGTCGATAATCAGACGGTCATACGGGCTGGTTTCAGGGTACGTTTGACCCGCGTTTGAAAAACGCTCGTTAGGCACATCTTCCCACGTGTACACATCCACAACACCAGGAAGCTTCTTGGCCTTTGAGACATCGATGGTTTCAACAATGGCATTGGCGTGAGGGCTTCGAAGCAGTTTCACCACCAACGCATCGGGGGCAATATCGTCGGTGTAAACAGGCTTGCCCAGCAACAACTGCAGCGAGTCCTTTTTTCGAACGGACTTGCCCACAGATTGGTATTCGGGTCTATTCACGTTCAGCCTCCTGCGATTTCCTGTTGTTCAAGAAGTTGCGAATACCGCGTTGCTGACCCACGTAACCCGAGCAACGACACAGATTTCCGCTAAGGTATGCCAGGATTTCCTCATCCGTGGGATCGGGGTTTTCGCGAAGCAAAGCAATGGTGTTCATCACAAAGCCAGGGTTGCAAAAGCCACACTGCTCGGCACCTTGGTCGGCAATGTAACCCACAAACTCAGAAGCCTCTTCCTGTAATCCCTCCAAGGTATACACACTATGGCCATCCGCACGAGCGGCCAGCATTGAGCAAGACAAAACAGGCTGGTCGTCAAGCAACACCGTGCACAAACCGCAGCTCGACGTTTCGCATCCACGCTTAACGCTGAAACAGTTATGAGCGCGGACGAAATCGATCAGAAGCATATCGACTGGGATATCGTCGGAAACTATCTTTCCATTCAGTTTGATTTTGATTTCCATTACAGCACCTCCCCCAAGGCCATTAGGGCACGGCGCGTAAGAACTGGAACCAACGCCTTCCGATACTCAGCGCTGCCCCACATGTTTCCCGACACAGGAACGGTGTTCGCAGCATACTCAGCAAAAGAGGCAGCGCTTTCTTCCGTGATACCGTTAGCCAAGATGCCCTGATCGTCGCGAAGAATCATGGCGCGCGCAGGACGCGACCCCACTACCACGCGATATTCATCGCCCAACTTCGCCGCAGCACAGTTGAGCGAAGGCAAATCAGTGCGCTGTTTACGTACCGCCTGATAGGCAAATGCGCCAGGCTGCTTTTTCACAATGAGCCGCACCAGAAGATCCTTGTCGTACTTCATGCCTACGAATTCTTCCAAGGGGACTATGCCGCCCTCAAAAAGCTCGACGTAGCTGTCCATAGCCATAAAAAGTGCAACGATGTCAGAGAAGCCCATGCGGCGCCATAAGCTTCCGCCCAATGTAGCGCCATTGCGGAATTGCACGCCCACAATATCCTTGAACGCAGCTTCAACCGCACCGCAAGAATAAGCGGCTAGACCAGGGTGCTTTTCCATTTGCCGCAAAGTAACCATAGCGCCAATGCGGAACTCGTTTTCGGTTTCCTCTATTTCGTCCAAGCCCAAATCGCACAAGTCGATAGCAGTACCAAAGGAATGCTTGCCCATTTTTAACCACATCATGCCAGCAACGATGCGATGGCGCTTTTTCTGGTTCAATTCCCAGGCCTCTTCCAGGCTCTGTGGACGTACGTATTTCTGAAAGGTGATGATGATACTCACCCCATCACTAGAACTTTACATAGATATTCTTATTATACTTTGAACCGATAGCTATCCGCTTAGAGGGCAAATCCAACCACCGAATTCGCAAAGGGAACTATCGCCATGCCATACCTTGCCAAGCAAACAACAATGAAGCACGGATGCATCATCATGGCATCGGGCATGGGCACTCGATTTGGGGGCAATAAGCTCATGGCCAAGCTAAACGGCATACCGCTTATTCAATACGTAATTCAGGCAACTGAAAGCCGCTTCGAGCAACGTGTGGTGGTTACTCGCCATAACGATGTGACCAAGCTGTGCCACGAACTAGATGTTGCAGTGGCACTGCACAACAAGCCGCATCGGAATGATACGGTCCGTTTGGGCATGGACGCCATAGGCAAATGCGACACCGTTACCTTTTTCCAGGCAGACCAACCGCTTATCAGCCCAAGCTCTATTACCGCCCTTTTATGCGCCGCAGAAAACACCCCTGAATACATATGGCGCGCTAGTTTCGAAGGCGCGCCAGGCGCCCCCGTGCTATTCCCCTCCTGGACATTCGACGAACTGCGAACGCTCCCATCCGACAAAGGCGGCGGCTATGTCGCCAAACAGCACAAAGAGTTAGTGAGATGCATCGAGGTTTCAAGCAAATGGGAACTCTTCGATGTTGATACGCCTGCAGATCTGATCCTTTTGCAGAAGCACCTAGGCCTCTAACGGGCGCAAAATTGAACCAGGACAATAACCCCGTCTTACATAGTTGTGCTCGCTAATTGGACACAACCAAAGACAGGTCTCAACCGAGGGCCGCACACTCTAAGGAGCACCCACCTAACAACAAGCAGGCATGCGCTCAGAACGGCATCCACGAACACCCATACAGAAACTTCTCCGCCAAACCAAACGTGCTATTCGCGAAAAAAAACGCCCAGATGGATGAATTATCCACCTGGGCGCAAAGTAAACCAGAACAGCTAATACCTAGTTGTCCGAATCTTTCTTAAGAAGAGCCGAATCCTTCGGAAGCACGATATTCAAAAGGATGGCCACCGCAGCTGCAGCAACAATGCCGGAACCACCAAAGATAAGGCTTACCATCTCGGGCGCACCAGCCAGAACGGCAGGATTAGCGCCAATGCCGTAGCCCAAGCCAAGAGCAACCGAAACGATGCTTAGATTACGAGAGGTGAGCGGATCACGCGTAATAAGCTGAATACCACTTACCACAATAGAGGCGAACATGATAACAGCAGCGCCGCCAAGAACCGACTGAGGCATGATGGAAATCACTGCAGCCAGCTTCGGGCACAAGCCGCACAGAATCAAGAAAAGGGCGCCGCACGCCAAAGCTTTGCGATTAACCATCTTAGTCATGGCAACCAAGCCGACATTCTGGCTGAAAGACGTATTGGGCAAAACGCCGAACAAAGCGGCGATACCGTCGCAAACAACGCCACCCGAAAGCTCCTTGTCGGTTGCTTCGCGATCCATGCCACCCTGGGTTACACCCGAGATGTCACCAACCGTTTCAACAGCCGTGACAATGAACATAACCAGCACAGGAGCAATAGCTCGCATATCAAACACAGGAGCAACGGGCATCAAAGCCGGAACGGCAAACCAGGACGCTTCAGCCACTTTATCCCAATTCAGAACCCAAGCTTTGGTGTACTCAACACCTTCGGCGGTAACACCCGTAGTTGGCAGAACCAAGCCCATAATGCCCGCAACGATATAACCCACGATGATGCCGGCCAAAATCGAAGAAGCGCTCACAAAACCCGTGGTGGCATGCTTAACCGCCAAGATGACGATCAAAACAACCAGCGCCAAACACAGGTTTTCAAGAGAACCAAAGTCAACCGCGCTGTTACCGCCGCCAAAAGCATTAACGCCAACACTAATAAGGCTCAAGCCGATGGAAAGCACAACGGTACCCGTGACGATAGACGGGAAGAATCTGCGAAGCGGCTTTAAAAAGAAGCCCAGAACAGCTTCGAACAAACCACCGATGAGCGAAGCACCCATGATAGCGCCATATGCAACAAGACCACCGCCCATAGATGCGGCAACGGAATTGAACACGCCGATGAAGCCAGACGACGTGCCCATAATAATAGGTACTCTGCCGCCTACAGGGCCGATGCCGAACAACTGAACCAACGTTACCACGCCAGCAATCAGCATGGCGTTCTGCAGCAGCGCCAACTGAATTTCCGCGAATTCGGCGGTGGCCAAACCGCAAACGCCCGTCACGATAAGCAGCGGTGTTAAGTTGCCCACAAACATGGCCAGCACATGCTGCAGGCCCAATGGAACCGCCTGCGTAAGTGGAATATCGCCCTCGAACGAGAAAACGCCCAACGACCTGCCATTACCAGTGGTTTCTTCCGAAGAACCTTCTGCACGCCCTTCTTCCTTTGCGTGCAGCGGATTCTCCTGTTTTTCTTCGACCACTCACATCCCCCTTCCAAAAGGATAGTAATGGAAAAAAAATATCACCCAATTGTTACGTTTAAAAGCTTGATCGTAGAATTCCTACACCGCTGTTCAATCTTTACGACCATAGAGCAGAGCCATCATTTTGAAATGTTCGCCGATCTCACCTACCAAGACCAGCACTTGCACCCGTCAAACAAACGCATTCGTTGCACGCCTTGATGGTTTTTAATCTGTTCAACCGACCAGAACTACTTTTGAAGCAGCTATCGATCCCACCTTCATTCCACCTAAATGAACTTCCCTGTAACGCTTTCGGGGCATTTCCGCACATCGTCTTGCGTGCCACAGACTACAATTCGGCCGCCCTCTTCACCACCACCGGGGCCCATATCGATAATACAATCGGCGGCACGGATGACATCAAGGTCATGCTCAATCACGACAACCGTTGCCCCCTTGGCAATCAACGCATCAAACACCTGCAGCAACGTTTCGACATCCCTAGGGTGAAGGCCAATAGTAGGCTCATCGAATACGAAAACCGAATCGGCCTGCTCCCTGCCCATTTCACTTGCCAGTTTTAGCCGCTGCGCTTCACCACCAGATAGCGAGGGAGTCTCT
>ERZ779843.3357-NODE-3357-length-13611-cov-3.232738_pt1 | contig 13611 bp, 8 predicted proteins | sample MGYA00511560_ERZ779843 | MGnify/ENA primary metagenome ERZ779843 (study PRJEB29588, sample SAMEA2158062) | human gut metagenome | biome: human gut; feature: human-associated habitat; material: faeces | place: Denmark | collected 2008/2010 ... | reverse complement strand
TATCCCATGAATCTGCATACGACATCGATAGACTGAACACTCCGGAAATATTCTTTACTGACGAATCAAATGTACATAATCTCCGTTTGCCGTTCACTTCAGGAGCTATCATGGGAGTTCCTGTATTGGCAGCAGCCAAGATATTAAAATAGACAGTTTCATTGCCCGTCTGTTTTGCCCGGTATATGATTTCTGCTTTTCCGGAAACGACTTCACTTAGGGATAACTGGGCTTTCATGTCCTTTTCTATTATGGTCTTGTCCAAATAATCTGTGACAATAGCCAATATTTTGTTCCTGAATGTTACTACATCATTTCTGTCTACATACATATCTGACTTTGTATATGTTGTTGACAGTTTTACATACCTGCGCTCATATACTTGCGCTTCAGAATTGTCCGCAAATATTTCATTTTGAAATTTTTCTAATTCTTTGTAGTCTTCTATACATATTGCTTTTTTACAATTTTCTTGTGCTACTTCATACAATTTTTTTGTATTTGAACTATTTTTTCCACCTATTATTATCATCATATCTACTTTTTTTGATAATTCTTTTGTTTCAATTTGTCTTTGTTCTGTTGTTGCACATATTGTATTTTTTATAACTAATTCTATGTTTCTAGGAAGTTCATTTTCAATTATTTCTCTTATAATATAAAATTTTTCTAAACTATATGTTGTTTGCGAGATTACTAAAAGTTTCTTTATTTCTGTTTTTTCAAGTTTTTCTAATGCTTTTAGTGCATCGTCTTCTTTTTCTATTATGTATGAATTTTTTGAGCAATGGCTTATTGTTCCTAAGTTTTCTGGATGTTTTTTGCTACCACATAAAATTATAAAATATCCTTTTTTAGCATATTCTTCTGCTATTTTGTGTATTTTTAAAACATTTGGACATGTATAGTCTTTTAATTCTATATTTTTTTGTTGTGCTTTTTCATAAATTTCTTTTGGAACTCCATGTGCTCTTATTATTGTTGTTCCTTTTGCACTATTTATATCTTCTACAAATGTAATTCCTTTATTTTTTAGGTCTTCTACAACTTGTTTGTTATGTACTATTTCTCCTAAGCAATATACTGGTGTTTTAGAATTTTTTATTTCGTTTTCTGCTCCTTCTACTGCTCTTTTTACTCCATAACAGAATCCGGCTGTTTTTCCAATTAATATTTTCATTATAACGCCTCTCTTTTTTAACTGAAATTTCTTTAATTTTTTAGCTTTGCTCTTAAGTAAATACTTTTATTTATTTTTTATCATTTCTAATATTTCTTTTTTCAATTCTTCTACGATTTTATCTTGTGGTATTTTTCTAATTATTTTTCCTTTTTTGAATAGCAATCCTTCTTTTATACCGCCGGCTATCCCTATATCTGCATTTCTGGCTTCTCCTGGTCCATTTACAGCACATCCCATAACTGCTACTGTTATGTCGGCTTCTATTGTTTGTAAAAATTCTTCTACTTCTTTTGCTATTGGAATTAAATCTATTTGTGTTCTTCCACATGTTGGGCAAGCCACTAATGTTGGTGAATTTTTATATAAATTGCAGTCTTTTAAAATTTCTTTGGCAACTTTTATTTCTTTTATTGGGTCGTCTGAAAGTGATACTCTAAGTGTATCTCCTATTCCTTCTCTTAGTAAAATTCCAAGTCCTATGCTTGATTTTATTGTTCCACTAAATTCTGTTCCAGCTTCTGTTATTCCTAAGTGTAATGGGCAGTCAAATGTTTTTGAGGCCTCTTCGTATGCAGATATACATAAGTCTAAGTTTGATGCTTTTAATGATATTGCATAATCATAGAAGTCTAGTTTTTCTAGTATTTCTACGTGTCTTCTTGCACTTTCTACCATTGCTTGTGCAGTGGGTTTACCATCATATTTTTCTAGCAAGTCTTTTTCTAATGAGCCTGCATTGACTCCTATTCTAATTGGTATGTTTTTTTCTTTGCATTTGTCTACAACCATTTTTACTCTTTCTTCTGAGCCTATATTCCCTGGATTAATTCGTACTTTGTCTACTCCTGCTTCAATTGCTTCTAGTGCTATTCTATAGTCAAAATGGATATCTGCAACTATTGGTATGTGTATTTGTTCTTTTATTTGTTTTATTGCTTTTGCATCTTCTATGTCTAAACATGCTACTCTTATTATTTCACATCCTGCTTTTTCTAATTCTAATATTTGTTTTACTGTTGATGTAACATCTTTTGTTTTTGTGTTGCACATTGATTGTATTACTACTTTATTTTGCCCTCCTATTTGTACATTTCCTACCATTATTTTTCTTGTATTTTCTCTTTTCATCTTTTATCCTTTTCCTTTTTTATTTGTATTTTTTATTTGTATTTTTTCGCTTTTATTTAATCACATTTTTCAACAAATTTCAACAAAAAACCAGAATTAAGATTTTGTACGCAGTGCAAACTGCTACAAAATCTAATTTCTGCCATATTTATCTTCTACAGAAAGTTATCATACTATGATAACTTTCCTAGAATATAAAAAACTTCAAAAGTAAATAATCTAAATTTTTTCAAACTTATTATTTGAAAGGAGAATTACAAAATGAAAGTAAAAGACTGTATGTGTGACGATGTATGTTGCGTAAAACCAGAAACTAAAATAACTGAGGTAGCAAAATTAATGAGCGAAAACCATATAGGATGTATACCAGTATGTGATAGTAACAATTGTATATGTGGAATACTAACAGATAGAGACATTTTATTAAGAACAGTTGCCTGTGATAAAGACTGCTCACAAACAACGGCAAGTGATATAATGTCTACGGATTTATGTACTTGTAACCAAGATGACGATATAACAAACGCAGAAAGCAAAATGGCAAATAATCAAATAAGAAGATTACCAGTGTGCGATGAAGAAAATCATGTAATAGGAATTTTAACTTTAGGAGATTTAGCACAAAACGAAATTCAATTAGGAAGTCAACAAGTTTGCAATACCATAAGCGATATTTGTAGTTGTAATTCAAGTAAAAATAATTCCTAAAAATTATATTAAAAAAGTCCTGCTAATGGTAAATATTTTTATTTTTGTCTCAAGCATTCACCTAAAAAATATTTTACCTTGCGTGGACTTTTTTAGCGAATATAAACCACAAATTCACATATAATAATTACATAGGAGAAGAAAAAAATGATAATTGACATGTCATATTGGACAAGAGTTCTTAAGAAATTTTTATATGTTATACTAATATTAGTTGGTTTATTTTTTGCATTCAAACTGGCAATATTTTACACACCATTTTTAATAGCATTTATAATATCATTAATGGTAGAACCAGCAATAAGATTTATAATGAAAAAAATGAAATTTACAAGAAAAACAAGTTCAATAATAATATTTATAATTGTATCTGCAATAATAATAGGAGCAGTAGCGTGGGGGATAGTAGCACTTATTTCAGAGGCATCAAACTTATTGCAAGATTTAAATGGATATGTAGAAAAAGCATACATATTATTTCAAAATTTTACAAGTAAGTTTGATTTTAATAAAATTCATTTACCAACTGAATTAACATCAATAATCCAAAACTCAACAGGTGATGTACTAACTTCAGCTTCAGGGTGGGTTAGAAATTTTTTGACAGGCTTATTAAACATTATTACATCTATGCCATCTATTATAATATATTTTGTGGTAACAATTATGGCTTTATATTTAATATGTGTTGATAAAGTATATATTTTAGACCAAATAGAGCACCATTTTCCACAAAGATGGGTTTTTAAAGTTGGGACACACATAAAAGATTTAACAAAAACATTAGGTGGATATTTAAAAGCAGAAGCAACACTTATTTTAGTGTCTTTTATAATTTCTTTAATAGGATTATCTATGTTAAAATTTGCAAATTTCAACATAGAATTCCCATTATTAATGGCTTTATTTATAGGCTTTGTGGATGCTTTACCAATTTTAGGTTCTGGAACAGTTATGATTCCTTGGGCTATTATTTCTGGTTTAAATGGTGATTTGAAATTAGGTATAGCAATTATTATTTTGTTAATTATAATGTCAACAGTAAGACAATTTTTAGAACCTAAGTTAGTTAGTAAGCATATTGGTACGCATCCGATTTTTACACTAATTGCTATGTATACAGGTTTTAAGTTTATTGGCGTTTTAGGTATGCTTGTTGGTCCTATTATTTTGATTATAATAAAAAATGTTTTTGCAACTTTGATAGATGAGGGAGTTGTAAAAAGTATTTTTGATAGAAATTAAAAAATCGGGATTGAAGATTTGACTTCAAATTCCGATTTTTATTATACTATAATTATTCCCATTCAATTGTTGCAGGTGGTTTAGAAGTTATATCATACACAACACGGTTTACATGGTCAACTTCGTTTACAATTCTTGATGAAACTTTTTCTAAAACTTCATAAGGAATTCTGCTCCAAACACCTGTCATAAAATCTGTTGTTTCAACTGCTCTTAATGCAACAGTATAGTCATAAGTTCTTTCGTCACCCATAACACCAACTGATTTTAAATTTGTTAATACTGCAAAATATTGATTAATATTTTTGTGTAATCCGGCATTTGCAATTTCTTCTCTGAAGATATAATCTGCATCTTTTAAAATATTTAATTTATCTTCAGTAATATCTCCAATAACTCTTATTGCAAGACCCGGACCAGGAAATGGTTGTCTAAATACTAAGTTTTCTGGCATTCCTAATTCTAATCCTGTTTTTCTAACTTCATCTTTAAATAAATCTCTTAAAGGTTCAATAATTTCTTTGAAGTCAACATAGTCAGGCAAACCACCAACATTATGATGGCTTTTTATAACAGAACTTTTTCCAAGACCACTTTCGATAACATCAGGATAAATAGTTCCTTGTACTAAAAAATCAACAGTACCAATTTTTTTTGCTTCTTCTTCAAAAACTCTTATAAATTCTTCACCAATAATTTTTCTCTTTGTTTCTGGGTCACTAACACCTGCAAGTTTTGCTAAAAATCTATCTTTAGCATTAACTCTAATAAAGTTAATATCTTGATTTTTGAAAACTTCCTCAACTTCGTCACCTTCGTTTTTACGAAGCAAACCATGGTCAACAAAAATACAAGTTAAGTTTTTACCAATAGCTCTTGAAAGTAAAACTGCAGCAACAGATGAATCAACACCACCAGATAGGGCACATAACGCTTTTTTATCTCCAATTTTTTCTTTTAATTTTGCAATACTTTCTTCAACAAAAGAAGATATAATCCAGTCTCCAGAACATTTACAAATATTAAATAAGAAGTTTTTAATTACTTGTGTTCCATTTATAGAACTATTAACTTCTGGATGGAATTGGATACCATATAAATTTTTTTCTTTGTTTTCCATTGCGGCATTTGGACAAGATAAAGTATGTCCAATGTTTTTGAATCCTTCTGGAACTTTTTCAACAAAATCTGTATGGCTCATTAAGAAACCATTTGTATTTTCAAATCCTTCAAAAAGTAGGGAAGAGTTGTCAATAGATACATCTGTTGTACCATATTCTCTTTTATTTGCTCTTGCAACATTACCACCTAATGTGTATGTCATAAGTTGCATTCCATAGCATATTCCAAGTACAGGAATTCCAAGTTCAAAAATACCTTCTGCACATCTTGGAGAATCTTCTCCATATACGCTTGCAGGTCCTCCTGTAAAAATGATTCCTTTTGGATTTTTTTCTTTGATTTTTTCAATAGAAATGTCAAAAGGGACAACTTCTGAATAAACATTACATTCTCTTACACGTCTTGCTATTAATTGATTATATTGTCCACCGAAGTCTAAAATTAAAATTAATTCATTGTTTTTCACGATATATCCTCCTAAACAAATATTTTATCATATTTTATCATATTTTAAATTAAAAGTAAAGAAAAAGCCGAATATTAATCGGCTTTTCCAATAGCAAGGAACAATGGTTTTATTCCAACTTTTGAATATTCAAAGATCATATTGTCTATATCAACACTTTGAATTTCTTGAAATATAGATGGACGTTCTGTCCATGTTCCATTGCTTTCCCGTTTTGCAAAATGGTAATCAAAAATCTCTGGACGTCCTTCATAGTCAAATTTAAGTGCTACAAATCCAAAGAAAACTACCATCCATTCACCTTCCAGCAACTTGTCTTTGTGTTTTATCTCTCGACAAGTCCGGTGAAAAATTTTTTTGCATTTTACTGAAATTTCAGTAATCGGATCTGAAGAATACCATAAGCTCAATTCAGAGCTTGGAATATCTTCATTTTCGAGGTCCAATGCATGCGTCATACAGTTTATAAACTTTTTCATATAAAGTCCTCTCTTTCTGAAACTGATTATGTATATTATAACATATTTTTAAAAATTTTTCAAAATTATTGCAAAAGAAAACTTAAATTGTTATAATTTTTATATTAAGAAATAAGGAGGAAACAAAAATGGCGAAAATTGTTGAAGGAATATCAAGAACATTTAACGAATTCTTATTATTACCAAACTTAACAACAGAAGAATGTATACCAAACAACGTATCATTAAAAACACCACTAGTAAAATTCAAAAAAGGAGAAGAACCAAAATACTCTGCAAACATACCAATGGTATCTGCAATAATGCAATCAGTATCAGGAGAAGAAATGGGAATAGCACTAGCAAGAGAAGGAGGAGTAGCCTTCATTTATGGTGCACAATCAATAGAAAGTCAAGCTAACATGGTTAGACATGTAAAAAAACACAAAGCAGGATTTGTAGTAAGTGACTCAAACGTAAAAAGTGGAACATTACTAAGAGATGTTATAGAACTTACAAAAGAAACAGGGCACTCAACAGTAATGATAACAGAAGACGGGACAGAAAATGGAAAATTTTTAGGATTAGTTACAGATAAAGATTATAGAATATCAAGAGATGATTTAGACGCTCCAATTGATAATTATATGACACCAAAAGAAAAAGTTATTTGGGCAGAAGAAGGAATAACTCTAGTAGAAGCAAATGATATAATTTGGGAAAAGAAAAAAGAATGTTTACCAATATTAACAAAAGAAGGTAATCTAAAATATTTAGTATTTAGAAAAGACTATGAAGAAAGAAAAAATAACCCAAACTCATTATTAGACGAAAATAAAAGATATATTGTAGGAGCAGGAATAAACACAAGAGACTATGAAGAAAGAATACCTGCATTAGTAGAAGCCGGAGCAGATTTATTATGTATGGACTCTTCAGATGGATATTCAGTATGGCAAAAAAATACTATAGATTATGTAAGAAAAACATATGGAGATAGTGTAAAAATAGGAGCAGGAAATGTAGTTGATGCAGAAGGATTTAGATATTTAGCAGAAGCCGGAGCAGATTTTATAAAAGTCGGTGTAGGTGGAGGATCTATCTGTATAACACGTGAAACAAAAGGAATTGGTAGAGGACAAGCAAGTGCATTAATCGACGTAGTAAAAGCACGTGACGAATATTACGAAGAAACAGGAATTTATATTCCAATATGTTCAGACGGAGGAATTGTACATGACCATCATATAACAATAGCATTATCATTAGGAGCAGACTTTGTTATGATGGGAAGATATTTTGCAAGATTTGACGAAAGCCCTACAAGAGTATTAAAAATAGGAAATAACTATGTAAAAGAATACTGGGGAGAAGGATCTAACCGTGCTAGAAACTGGCAAAGATATGACATGGGAGGAGAAAAGAACAAATTATCTTTTGAAGAAGGTGTTGATTCTTACATTCCTTATGCAGGACCATTAAAAGACAATTTAAATGTAACAGTAACAAAAATAAAATCAACAATGTGCAACTGTGGAGCAATAACAATTAAAGAATTACACGAAAAAGCAAGATTAACTTTAGTTTCTAATGTAAGTATTGCAGAAGGTAGTGCACATGATGTTATGCTAAAAGAAGTAGATAAAAATTATAATAATTAATAACAAAAATGTCCTTTTAACAAAGGGCATTTTTATAATATCCCAGCCGTAGGAATATAACTATCATCAGGAGGATAAACATACTCATCAGAAGAAGGTTTGTCAACACTTTTTATATCAGTAACTTTAACAATAGGCATATCACCATGATAATCACCTTTCACAATAGTACCAGTAACTTTAACCCACGAATTATCAGTAAAATTCTTAGCATTATCGCACTCACACAAAAAGCCAACAACAACGGACTGGGAATTAGAACTAACAATCATGTCACGAGCCAGAACAAATTGATTATCTTGCAAGTCTAAAACCCTATAAACATAACCTGTAAAGCAAATCTTTTTACCAACATAAGAATCAATATTTTCATGAACAGTCTTTAAAACATTTGTATAATTTTTTGGTTGAATTTCAGAAACACCATTTTGAGGAAAGCAACTTTGAGATTTAGAAGCATTATTAGCACCACAAAAAACTCTATACATAACAATTCCCAAAATAACAACTAAAAACGCAATTATCCCAATAAAAAAATATTTAAAAATTTTACCTCCATTAACTTTAACATTAAAAACAAACATACAAAAACCCCTTTTCAATTCTCAATTTACAATCTATTTAATACATCAATAACAAAATTTTATAGTACATATTAAAATGTATTTACGAGCAAAAAAAATATGCTTATTTTTTTTATTAAAAATACTTGCTAAAAACCAATTTTAGTGATATAGTAACAAAGTACAAAAGGGAAAATTAGTAACAAAAAATTTTCCACAATATCAAAAATAAACTTAGGAGGAATGTACCAAATGAAATTTTTCAAAACATACAGCGAAAAAGAAGTAAAAAGGGTAATGCCAATAGTAAAAAAAATTAATGAATTAGAACCAGAAATGGAGAAGTTAACAGACCATGAATTAAGAGGAAAAACAGAATATTTCAAAAAGCAATTAGCAGATGGAAAAACATTAGACGATATATTACCAGAAGCTTTTGCAGTAGTTAGAGAAGCTTCAAAAAGAGCATTAGGAATGAGACACTTTGATGTCCAATTAATAGGTGGAATTATATTACACCAAGGAAGAATTGCCGAAATGAAAACTGGTGAAGGAAAAACATTAGTCGCAACATTACCAGTATACTTAAATGCACTAGAAGGAAAAGGAGTTCATGTAATTACAGTAAACGATTACCTAGCAAAAAGAGATAGTGAATGGATGGGAAAATTATATAAATTTTTAGGACTTTCAGTAGGACTAGTAATTGCAGGAATGGACCCACAAGCAAAACAAAAAGCATATGCAGCAGATATCACATATGGTACAAACAACGAATTTGGATTTGATTATTTAAGAGATAATATGGTAATCTATCAAAATCAATTGGTACAAAGAGGATTACACTATGCAATTGTCGATGAAATTGATAGTATTTTAATAGATGAAGCAAGAACACCGCTTATCATATCTGGTAGAGCAAACGAATCTTCAGATTTATATAAAAGAGCAGATAACTTCGTAAAAAAATTAGAAGCAAAAGTTATAGTAGAAGAAGATGTAAAAGATTTTGAACAAGCAGAAGACAACGAAAAATATGATTACATTGTAGACCTAAAAGCAAAATCTGCATCATTAACACAAAAAGGTATTAAAAAAGCAGAAGAATTCTTTAACTTAGAAAACTTCAACGACCTAGAAAACTCTACAATAGTACATCATGTAAACCAAGCATTAAGAGCAAATGGTGTAATGAAAAAAGATATAGACTACATCGTAAAAGATGGAGAAGTTCTAATTGTAGACGAATTTACAGGACGTATCATGTATGGAAGAAGATACAACAATGGACTACATCAAGCAATTGAAGCAAAAGAAAAAGTTAAAATTGCAGACGAATCAAAAACACTTGCAACAATAACATTCCAAAACTTCTTTAGAATGTATGATAAATTATCTGGTATGACTGGTACAGCCATGACAGAAGAGGCAGAATTTGAAGAAATATATAACTTAGATGTTGTTGAAATACCAACAAATAAACCTATGGTTAGAAAAGACGAAAATGATGTTATATACAAAAATGAAAGAGCAAAATTTAAAGCTGTTGTTGAAAGTGTTAAAGAAAGCCATGAAAAAGGACAACCAGTTCTAATTGGTACAGTATCAATCGAAAAATCAGAAAAATTAAGTAAATTACTTGATAAAGAAAGAATACCACATGAAGTATTAAACGCAAAATCACATGAAAAAGAAGCTATGATAGTTGCCCAAGCAGGTAAATTTGGTGCAGTTACAATTGCTACAAACATGGCAGGACGTGGTACTGACATTATGCTAGGTGGAAATAGCGAATACTTAGCAAAAGAAGAAATGAGAAAAAATAAAGTACCAGAAAACTTAATAGAAGAAGCAAACACATATTATGAAACAGACGACCAAGACATATTAAGAGCAAGAGAACAATTCAATAAATTAGTTGAAAAATATGACGAAAAAATAAAAGAAGAAAAACAAAAAGTTATAGATGCTGGAGGTCTAAAAATAATTGGTACAGAAAGACACGAATCAAGAAGAATTGACAACCAATTAAGAGGACGTTCTGGACGTCAAGGCGATGTCGGAGAATCAAGATTCTTTATCGGACTAGATGATGACTTAATGAAAATCTTTGGTGGAGACGCAATAACAAAAGTTTACAATACATTAGGTGCAGACGAAGACATGCCAATTACTGCAAAATTAATATCAAAAACAGTTGCAAATGCTCAAAAGAAAGTTGAAGGTAGAAACTTCAGTATCCGTAAAAATGTATTAAAATATGATGATGTTATGAACGCACAAAGAGAAATTATTTACAAACAAAGAAGAGAAGTTCTTGACGGAGAAGACATCCATGACAACATTTTAAATATGATAAACAGTATTGCAGAAGAAACAGTTGCAATGTTTGTTGAAGGTGAAGATGGAAAATCAATCAATGTAGAAACTTTAAATACAGAAATAACAAACGAATTTGGTTTAGAAATGTATGACTTCATTAAAGAACATGAAAATGATTCAAATGCAATTATAGAAGAATTAGAAAAACAAGCATTAAATAAATATCAATCAAAAGAAGAAGAAATTACTTCTGAAAAAATGAGAGAGCTTGAAAGAGTTGTAATGCTTAAAGTTGTTGATGAAAAATGGATGAATCATATTGATAATATGGACGAATTAAAAAATGGTATTGGATTAAGAGCTTACGGACAACAAGACCCTGTAGTTAAATACAGAATGGAAGGTATGGATATGTTTGAAGAAATGATTGCAAACATAAAAGTAGATGTTGTTAAAATTCTTATGAATATCAGAAGACAAAATGGTGAAGTTAAAAGACAAGAAGCAGTAAAAATTACAGGTGCAGCATTAGAAGCTATCAATAGTGTTGATGGTGGTAAAAAAATAAATACTCCTGAATATAGTCAGACAGTTGTAAATGAAGGACCAAAAGTTGGTAGAAATGACCCATGTCCATGTGGAAGTGGAAAGAAGTATAAGAATTGTTGTGGAAAAAATAAATAATAATTATTCCACAGTTTTACTGGAGGATTATTCCAGAACAAATCTGAAAATTTTAAATATATGAAATTATATATAAAAATGCAGTCGAATGACTGCATTTTTTATTACAATTTTAATATCCTAAATTTTTTTAATTTCCAAACAATAACCTTAAACTTAATTTCCAAATTTCCATACCGTGTGAAACATTTAGGCGTGGAATTTTATAATTATCATCTTTTCTTGAAGCCTTTCTATAATCTTTTCTAGTAGGCCCATAAGCAAAAGCAAGTAATCCATCACTAGATTCCCAACTATTTATTAAATCCTCATTATATTGTCCAAATGGATAAGCAAGAAATTTTGTATTAGCAATATTATTATTAAATACAGAAAAATCTTTTTCCATTTGTTCTTTTGAAACCTCATTTATTGAATTATGGTAATGTAATCCATATGTATGAGAGCAAAAATCAATATTAGGATACTCCTCTTTAGACTTTTCAACTAACTCTAAAGGCATATATGTTTTTATATTTCCATTGTCTTTGCTTCCATATGTCCAACTATATTTTGAATCTCCAAAAATATTACTATTGTTTTCTTGTTTTTCACCTAAAGCATCGTCATATCCGTCTAATAAATCACTTGGTATTTCTCTTAAAAATCTTGATACTTGGTTACAACTTGTTGAACCGAATATTGTACGTTGTTTACTACATGTTAAGAATAGATGTTCTTTTGCTCTTGTGATTCCAACATAGCATAAACGTCTTTCTTCTTCTAATTCCTTTGGTTCTCCAATAGATTTATAACCTGGGAATATTCCTTCTTCCATTCCTACCAAAAATACTACTGGGAATTCAAGTCCTTTTGCACTATGTAATGTCATAAGTGTTACAGTTTCTTCTGCTTCTTCCATATTATCAATATCACTTGATAATGTTATTCCTTCTAAGAAATCACTTAATTTATTATCTGCAGATTCGTCCTCAAATTCTATTGCAACAGTTAAGAACTCGTCCAAGTTTTCTATTCTGTTTTCTGCTTCTATTGTATTTTCATTTTCCAATGCTTGAGTATATCCAGATTTTTTAAGTGTTTCTTTTATTAAATCAGATATTTTTATATCTTCTTTTTTTGCTCTCAATTCTTCTATTGCATTTACAAATTCTCTTGAATTTAAAAATACTCTATTTAATCCATATTGTTCCGCATTTTTAATAATTTCATACATTGGAACTCCACTATTAATTGATAATTCTTCTATTTTGTCTAAACTTGTTTTTCCAATTCCTCTTTTAGGTTCATTAATTATCCTCTTCAAACTCAAGTTGTCTGATGGATTTTGTATTAATCTTAAGTATGAAATTATGTCTTTAATTTCTTTTCTTTCATAGAATTTAAGACCACCTATAATTTTATATGGAATGCTCTCTCTTCTTAGAATTTCCTCTATTGCTCTTGATTGAGTATTCATTCTATATAAAATTGCAAAGTCTGAATATTTGTAATATTCTTCTCTCCTCAAATGTTCAATTTGTTGTGCAATATATGTTCCTTCATCATATTCATTTTTTGCAGAATATACTGCAGGTAAGTTTCCAACTTCATTTTCTGTCCACAATTCCTTTTTGTATGTGACTTCATTATTTTTAATTACTGCATTTGCTGCTTTTAAAATATTTCCTGTACATCTATAATTTTGCTCCAATTTGATTATTTTTGTTCCTGGGAAATCTCTTTCAAAATTTAAAATGTTTGATATATCAGCACCTCTAAAACTATAAATTCCTTGGTCATTATCTCCAACAACTGTTATGTTTCCATTTTTTGATGCAAGCATTGTTACCAATGTAAATTGAGCCTTGTTTGTATCTTGATATTCGTCTACTAATACATAATGAAATTTATCTGAATAATATTCTAATATATCAGGATTTTCCATTAATATTTTAATTGTATAATTTATGATATCGTCAAAGTCTATTGCATTGTTTTCTTTTAAACGTTTTTGATACATTTCATATACTAGTGCAATTTTTTCTTTTCTAAAGTCTCCATTTGCTCTTACTGTATATTGGTCTGGTTC
>ERZ779843.3355-NODE-3355-length-13615-cov-3.320354_pt1 | contig 13615 bp, 29 predicted proteins | sample MGYA00511560_ERZ779843 | MGnify/ENA primary metagenome ERZ779843 (study PRJEB29588, sample SAMEA2158062) | human gut metagenome | biome: human gut; feature: human-associated habitat; material: faeces | place: Denmark | collected 2008/2010 ... | reverse complement strand
GGCAGCAGTTCTTCTAAATATGCCATTAGTATTTTTCTCCAAACAGTTTTATAAGTTGTTTCTTTTCGGCGTCCGATAAAATTTTCTTTAAAGTTATGGTTCTTTGGATAAAGTCAATATAAACCTTAAAGTCATCGCCGATAATAAAATCATTATCGCGGGTCTTGAAAATGTAGCTATCTCCGTATCGTTCCCAGCCGTATTCTTTTGCCAAATCATCAATCGTCATTGCTCAATCTCCTTTAACGCTTGCTGTGCCATGTATCCGTCTACATACGCGCATTGGTTTCTATAACAGCAATCCCACGTTTTTTTGTCCGCATACTCTTTCAAAGCCTTAATGGCAATCTCCAGCTTTTTCTCAAGCTCAATCTCGCGGGCAGTCTTGTAGCCGGCTTTGCCGCAATCTATGTTTGTAAGCCCGCAGGTCGGGCAGGTAAAGTTACTCATTGCTGTCCTCCGCAAAAAAGTTCTTAAAGTCTGTTGCGCCGAATTGCCCCTCGGTCAGCTCTATGATTTCTGCGATTGTGTAACGCGGCTTTAGTTTTTTTAATCCGCCGACAAAGTGTTTCGTTCCAGCCTCACAAGCGCCGGTAATTGCCCGATACATTTGGATTGCCTCTTCTTTCGTAACCACAGAATCAAGACTTAAATCTTCATATTGTGAAGTGTCGCGGTCGCTGATTTTATACATCAAATCTGCGCGCGCCTCTTTTATTGTGTCGCCGTGCGCATAGTTCACGCCGTCAGTTACGACGTATTTTGTTGCAAGTTCGATTTTTACCTTGTAGGCATTCTTGAGTTTGCGCACTACTTCACAAAATATACCGTCAAAAATACGGTAACGCCCGTTTTGCCAACTTAATTTTGCCTGCACCGACAAATTGAACTCAACCATATTTTGCGGTTTTTTAACCTTTTCCTTTTCTTTACTCGTAATCCCCGTGCCGCTTAGGTCAAGCCCACCGCCGACAGTCAGGTTATCCGGCAGGCTCGTTATCCCCGTGTTGCTTAGGTAAAGCCACCCGCCGACGGTAATTGCTCCATCTTTCTCTTCAAAATTTATTCCGGCTTTTATCAAATATTCTTTAAGTTTCATTGTGCCATCTCCTTTAATTCCTTGCATAAGTCCAGTAAAGACGGCTCGTCTTCTTGTTCTTTAAGCTCGGCAAGCTCTGCCTGCATAGCCTTGTATTCGTCATAGGTAGGGACGGGGGCGAGAATTTGGACATCATCAACAGGTTCAAACACTTCGTCGGCCATTGATAAAAATTCCAGGTTTTTATATCCCCAAGTTTTTAATATCTCTATGCCGTTATCTGTTTTGCAATAGAATAGTTTTGGCTCATCAAATCTTTTATGTAGCTTTCCCGCTTTCCAATCCTCTGTCAGTTCTTCAGGTGTTTTAGTCATCGTCCATACCTTTCTATGAGTTGTTGCAATAACCTTGTATTATTTCCTAACCACCACCATTTTTTTCCATTTTCCGCCAAATTTTTTATGATAAAATTATCCTTTTTTATGGCGTTGCTCCAAGCTGTTTCAATTTCTTCCAAACTAATTCCTTTATCAAACAGCCACGCTTTAGCTCTAGCCTCTCTGTCCGTCATCGTCCTATTCCTTTATTTTATTAAGCGCGGAAGTTAAAAACATAAGCATTCCGGCATCCATCAAATCCGGTTCGTTTATAACCGATTGTATGGCGTTGGTTGCGGTTTTGAGTTTTGCCTTCAGCTCTTTGAATTTTCCCAGATAATAAGCGTTTTCTCTGTTTACCAAGCGCCAGTTAGCTCGCAGCAAACGCTTGTTTTCTTCCTTCAGGTTATAAATTTCCTCATAAGAGTTCAGGTTCTTTTCTTGCTCCGCCAGATATAAATCATTAGCCAGCTGTATCTGTTTTTTAAGCTCGGTAATCTCTTTTTTCAGCTCTTCAATTTTTATGCTTTGCTGGTGGCATATATCCTGCCACTGAAAGAACTTTTTGAGGTATAACGCCTTATAATCAGCAGTGGTGTCCATCTTTCCAAGTCCTTTGTTTGTTGGCTGCCATTTTAGTTTTGACAAGCGTTTGGATTTCCGGGAAGCGCAACAGGTTGACGGCGGCAATGATAACGTCTGCCAGCTCTTCCTTTATTTTTTCAAGGTCTGACTGCAAGCCGGTCGCAATCAGCGTGTCTATCGCTGCGCTGTATTCGCCGATTTCTTCGCCGAGCTTCATCTCTTGGTCTTTTGCGGTAAACTCCGGGAACGTCTTTTCGTGCCATTCCTGAATATCTTTGATTAGATCAATCATTCTGCACCTCCAGCTTGGCGGCAATGTAGTCGTTGACTTCGTTTGCCAAAAGGTAATTTTCCAAAACGAGATTGCGTTCGGCGAGGCTGTAAATCCGTACGACCATAATTGCGCCGATGACACCCAAGAGAAAATTAGCAAGGTGGGGCAGAATATGTAGAACTTTAAGGATGGTGCGTCCGCCCCGAAGATTAATTTTCATAGATAACCTCCACATATTTGATAAATTGTTGCAGCACGTTTCTTTCGCTTAATACCTCAACCGCGAATTTCGGGTCTTCCTTAATATCGCGGAGAAAATCGCGTACTGTTTCGCCGTCCTGATAAAACACAATATTGTCGCGGATAGCTTCCATCAGGTCGTATCCGGCTTTGACAATACGCTTTTTATGTTCGGCTTCCGCCTCGGCTTTCATCTTTTCAGCGAAAATTTTGGCATATAAAACCGCAGTGTTGGCAGGGTCTTTCCAAATGTTTGTCATATTTTGGGATACTCCTTTTTAATCAGCTCATTAATGTCGATTGCGGGGTCAGCGGCTACCTTTTCAAGCATTTTGCGGATAACTGGGCGGCGTTTCAGCAGAACCTCGGCGGCAATCTGGCGGTATTCCTCGGCACAGTCGGCGCAGCAGAAAACCTTTTGCGCGTGGTTGGTCTTAAACTCTTCAAGACATACCGGACAGGTGCGGGTATACAGATACCCGCTGTGCCGATGGCGGAGCTGATTGCGTCGGTTGCCTTCCTTTTTGCACTCTTCGGAGCAATAGCAAACATTCCGGTAGTTTTGGGGCGTAAATTCCTTGCCGCAGATTTTGCATTTATAAATCATGATTCTGCCTCCGAAAGTCAAATTGGTTCTGAAGCTCGGTGAATGACTGCTGTTTAAAGTCTTCGTCTATCCGCTCGGCCTCGGCCATATCGTAGTCGATGACGGGAGATGATTCATCTTGCTGGCTGGCAAATTCGGCGGTCTTTTGCGAGGCGACGGGAGCAGGAGAGGGAATATCCTGCATCTCGTCATCAAACAGGGCTTGAATTGTGCCGCTGACGTTGATTTTTGCCATGGCGATTTTTATTGCCTTGCGGACGCCGCATTTTAGGTACATATCGTTTTTAAAGTTCTTCCAAGCCGGGCTTTCGTTATTATACATCTTTTTGAGCGATGCTTGCCGTGATTTTTCCAGCTCTTCAAAAGAATAGGTATAAACTCGTTTATCCCCTTTGCAGGTGATATAAACGTAACAGCCGACAATCTCCTTGCGCGCAAAAGGGTCGGAACGTTCAATCGTGTAGGCATCGCCGTCGGAAGCTTCGGTCATTTGAAATTTGTCGCCTGAAAAAATTAAACCGGCGTGAACATTCAATCCGTTTTGTTCGGCAATGTAAATAAGCCCTTTGTAAGACGGCTCGCAGGTGAGTTGTCCGCGGTTGTTGTAAAGGTAGTACAAATCGCGGGAATCGGTAGGAAGTCCCCATGCCAAAATGGAAGTGAATACCTGTTGCTTGGAGAGGGCGGAGCAGTTTTTGAAATGTTTGTCGCTGTCTTTTTCCTGCAAATCGTGCATAGATATTTTGTTGGCAAAGGCCAGCCCCTCGCGGCAGACATAATCGCGCGGATAACCGTATTGGTTGGCAAACAGGTCGACAAGCCCGCTTGTTTCAAAAAAGTCGGCGATTTTCTGAATCTGCGGCTCTTCCTTTATGGTAATTTCATTTGTCATTTTACTGCCCTCGTTAAAAGCGAACCGTTGGCGGAAAGGCGCACGGAGCCGCCGTCCATCGTGTAAAGTTCACAAAGTTTATGGTCGTACATATATTTTTTCAGCAGGGTTTTGCGGAGCTTGTCCTGCTCGTTGTTATCCTTAATCACCTCGTTAAGCCCGATGTAGTCGTTCAAAAACTCGTACAGGGTTATGCCTTGAAATTCGTCTTGCGAGGTGGCAAGCTTGCGGGCATCGGGGTTTTGTTTGTAAACCGCCTGATAAATCTTGAAGTCCTGTTCGGCGAGCCGGGCGCACTTGTCGTTAATCTCCGGCGTGCGGTTTTCGGCGACGGCAGTTTCAAAGTGCCTGAGCGCGGAAAGGATGGTTGCCTGAATTTCCGGGATTTTGCCGTAGATGAAGTTGTCAACGCGGATTTCAAACAGGCGGTCGATTTCTTCGAATTGCCGTTGTTCTATCAGGGCGACAATCCGGCCGCGGTTAAACGGTGTGTCCGGTTCCAGCACCATGGAAGAGATAATTCCAGCCTCGCAGCCGCACAAAAGCATCTGATACTGGTTTTGAAAGATGTATTGCCACGGCAGGCCGTTGTAAAAAATATTTTCCCGCGCGGCTTTGAACGGGTTGACGGTTTTCTTTTCCCAAACAAGGCGTTTTGTCGTATGGGTTTTGCAGTTGACGTCAACAAAGCTGTCGTGCAGGCTTTCGGCATAACCGTCCGGGGAGCAAACGGCATACGGGGAAATGTCCGGCCTTTGGATAAAATCCTCGGTTCCCTGACAGGCAAAATCCGTATTGTCGCGCATTTTCCAGTCAAGATATTTTTCCATGGCGTGTCCGTAAATGGACAATTCGTCGGGCAGGGGCGGGAGGCGGTAGCCGCGCTTGATTTTGTGGTACACCTGATAGCCGGTGGAATACAAATCCTCACTCAGGAAGTTGAGCGCCGGTTTTTCGCCCATCAGCTCCATCAGTTCCTTTTGCGGCACGAAAGACTTGACGACGGCGGCGATTTCGCTCGCGCCGATGCCGCTGTTCTTTTCCTCTAGCCATTCGGGGGTGTTTTGCCTGAACTCGGTTTTGCCGATGTTGGCTAAAAGCTCGCGTTCCTTTTGCCGGAAAAAGTCGTCTTTGGTGATGTTCAGCTCCAGCAGATACTGTTTGAAATCAATGTTTTTCATCCGCCGAAGATAGGCGCGCCGCCCCTCGTCAATAAAATCCATGCCGCGGTTATACAGTCCCTCGTCGTGGATTTGGCGATGGCACTCTTCGCACAACGGCAGCAGGTTGTTGACGTCATACCGCAACAGGTCGACGTTTCTCCGCACGATATGGTGGCAATGCAGGGCTTGGCGGTTACAAGCCGGGTTGGCACACTTGCGCCCGATGCGAAGTTTCGGATACAGCCGGTCGAGCTTTTGTTCCCAGTTTGTCATTACTCACACCACCACATTAAAATACTCATAAGCAAGCCGATACAGCTAAGAATGATGCAGTTCCAACGAAAGAATTTTGCCTCCTCCTGCTCCAAACGGCGCAGTTTGGCATTGTATTTATCATTCAAACGCAAATTGAATTTGACAATATTTGCGATAGTAATAAGGTCTTTATTTTGCTGCTCAACTTGTTTGCAGAGGTTAAACAATATATCTTCTAATTTAAGGGGATTAGTCTTCTTTGGCGTCATTATTTTTCCTTTCAGAGTAGGCGGGAGGGCGATAGGTTGGTTGGATGCCCTCCCTGTTAAGGCGGGAAAGGAGAAGTAGCGTAGAGTTAACCAAACCTTTCCCTAACATTTGAGGGCGGCTGTCAGATGTTTTGCTTGCGGCGTCCTCGCGTGTTATGAAAAGAAAATAAAGCAAAATGCTATAAATGTCAATAAAAAAATAAAGCAAAAAGCTATATTATGTGCATAAATAAAAATAGCCCCTTAATTCAGGGGCTTGTCTTTTTCTGCCGTTAAATTTCGGATAAGTTTTGCAATTTCTTCCAATTTATCAGCAATAAAATTGAGGGTTTGTTTGTAAATTTCCTCTTCCATTTGCGATTCCTTTTCAGGGAAACCTTAAACGCTAAGGCGGCGGAGCTGAAAACACCTCACAATTAGTGCCTGCTTATTCAATCTATTACACAGACTCCGCCAAGTAGCGCATTGTGAGTGAGTTTTTCAAGCTCATCTACATTTTATTTAAATTATTTTGAGAAGTCAAGTTAATTAGCAACTTATCCGCCCATATTCATCGACACGGCAATCTTCTATAATATCTTCTACTGCGCTTTCGAAATCGTATATATCTGAACTACTGAAATTAAAATCGTATTCATTGCATTCACAATATGCATACGCTGGTTTGATAATGTAAGAACCTATATTGTTTATTGTATATCCAGATATAAAAGCGATTAAAATGTATAGAAATTGTTTATTCATTATATTTGCCTTTCATTTGATTAAGATAGTTGTATACGTTATCTATCTTTTTATTTATGGAATCCCAGTGCCATTTTTCTGATAACCATTTTACAAAACAAGATTCTTCGGAGCAATATATAAATTCTTGTTTTATGTAATCTTCCAAAATTTTTCCTTCTTTAAACTGAGAGATATATTGGGCTTTATTAAAATAACTTAAATCTCCATTGAGGATGGCCGCATTTTTATAAATTTTAAGCCAGCTGTTGACATGCTGAGGAGTTGAAGTTTTGGGAGGCTTTATATAGGTGTATCCGTTATTATTTAGTACATTTTCATCTGTTGTGATAACTGAATTTTTACAATCTAGTGGATATTTAAATATAGGGTCATTTGGTTTTTGAATGATTAAAGATCCTTTGTGTGGATTAGGGGAATATCTTAGACTATTTCCTCCTCCAAGTCCTCTGGTACGTCTATAATGGCCTGAAACAAAAGTACCGTCTTTTTTTATATAACTTCTTACCCAAGTAGCGTAAGATGGTGTTGAAATCATAATAGCAAATAAAACAATATAAATGAGTTTCATGGTTTTATCTCATTATCATTAGCCGGCTTTAGACTTAGAGGATTTATAGAGATTTGTTTTATTTGGAGGGGAAACAGGAGTGTTTTGTTCTTTTTTTCTGAATAAGGCGAGAATCTGCTCTTCTTCTTTACTTATGGGTTGGGGTTGCCATTCTATCGGCAATAATTCATATGGCTTTACATTTAATGCAGATGAAAGCTTTTCCATCCATTTAGTGTTTAAATCGCTTTCTCCTGTTTCTAATTTATAAATAGCATTTTGCGTAACACCAAGCATTTTAGCTAATTCAACTTGAGTTAGCCCTCTTTCTTTTCTCAATTCTCTTATTCTATTCTTAGCCAAATCCACCTCTATTTTTTATGGTATTATAAAGCAAAAAGCTTTGTCGGTCAATGTATTCTTGTGGATAAAGCTACAAGCTTTATTTTTCTTCTTGCAAAATATAGCAAAATGCTTTAATAGAAACTTAGTGAAATTTAAGGAGAATTAATATGGCGAATGATGGCTTGATGTATAGGGCAGATATGAAATTCTGTGATAACATTATTACAGATAATCAGAATAGTAAAAAAGAATTAGAAGAGATTAAAAAACCTCTTCTAATAGCTCTTAACAATATCAATAAGCAAATTAAAGCTATTGATAGGACTATTGATAAATATACTGAAAAAAGAAAAAAAATAGAGAACGATTATTTAAGATACTCGGAAACGTCTTCAATAAGTTCTTCGTAATTTTCTTCTTTTCTACTCTCAAATTCCCTTAAAATATCTAAGTGATGTTTTTCAAGGAAGGCGCGGAGTAAACAGTAATCTTTTAAAGCTAAAGAATCTTCAGCGTCTGGCATATTATCACCTCCTTTCACGTTAGGATTCAATTTAAAACAAAGAGAGTCAAGCGGAAAAATGAAACTAAAAGAATGGTTAGAAAAAGAGCATAAAACAATGGCCGATATGGCGAGAGATTTAGAATTAGAGCATCCAGTTGTAAGGGCATGGGTTATTGGGTTAAAAATTCCCCGTCCCGAAACGATGGCAAAGATTGTCGCTTATACGAAAGGTGAGGTAACAGCGAACGACTTTTATGGCATAGAGGAGAAAAGCGAGTGAGTGAATTGGTTATATACGCGCTTTGTGGTCTTCTGGGCTACATTATTGGTTATGTCTGGGCATGTTGGCAGTTTGAAGGGCTGATGCGAGTGGTTGCCGAGATGTATGAAGACGGCAATGTGCAAAGGCTTTTGGGAAAAATAAAAGAGTGGAGAAGCTGATGTTTGGATTTTTTAAAGAAATAAAAGATTTGCGGCGACGGGTTGAATTGCTGGAAGGGGAACATCTATCTGACGAGGCGCGCTCTTATTACCAACAAAAATATGAAAAGAGCAGAAAACGCAATTACGCCAAAGCTAAAAAGTTGGTAATGGAAAAAGGGATAAAACTCTATTCAGATGTATTTAGAAAATATCGTAGTAGTGGCGATTTATGTTTATCAAAAAAATTCGATTCTTATTACGCATCGTTGGGAGATTTTTGTTTTAGCAGTGAAGACGCTAAAAAATTATGGGATTTTAGCGAAGAAATAGAAGAGGCAAAAAAGTATGCGTAAACTTTTAATCCCTTTAAAACTGCCGTTTCTGGCTGTTCGAGAGCTGCTGATACTCGTATTGAAGTATTGCTATGGCTGCACGGTTATTATTCCAAAAGACAAGGATAAAATGGGATATGAAAGGTACTGGCAGAGATGAGTGGGGAAAACCGGAAAATAATCGTTACCGATAGGGCGAACCGGCAGAAGGACGATTTTTGACGTACTGGGGAGAAGATAATGCGGTATATAGACCTTTTTTCGGGCATAGGCGGGTTTGCGCTGGGGCTGAGGCAGGCAGGGATAGAATTTGAAGAGCATTGGTTCTCCGAAATAGACAAGAATGCGATAAACATTTACAAAAAACATTTTCCAAATGCAAAGGAGCTTGGCGATGTGCGAGCAATTAGAGATTTTTCCGGGATTAAAGCCGACATTATCACTTTCGGATTCCCGTGCCAGGATTTGTCGGTTGCTGGCAAAAGGCGAGGTCTGGCCGGCGATAGAAGCGGTTTATTCTTTGAGGCGATGCGGATTATCAGAGAGCTTAAGCCTCAATATTTTATCTTTGAAAACGTCAAAGGTTTGCTTACAAATAACCGAGGAGCTGACTTTGTCCGATGTCTGCGGGAAATTGCCGACATTGGGCTATATGAGTGCGAGTGGCAGCTTGTTAATACAAGCTGGGTATTACCCCAAAATCGCGAGCGGGTTTACTTTGTCGGACATCTTGGAGGAAAATCCGGCGCAAAAGTATTTCCTCTCTCCTGTGGCAACAAAAAGGCTGATGGAATACAAGGACAATGTGCAAATTCCCTTACGTGCGACGGATATACAAAAATCAGACAAGCATCGTATGTTGTTGAAAGTCAACAGTCTCAGAAAGTCCGGCAAATAAACCGGACCGAAAAGAACCACCAGCAGGACAGGGTGTATTCTCCGGAGGGGATATGCCCTGCGTTAAACACGGTCGGCGGGGGTAATCTTGAGCCGAAAATTGCCGTTTATGGTTTATATGCAAATGTTTCAAAAAATTACAGACGCCCTCCGTTATTTGAGAAATCGCGCTGTCTGAAGGCCAATAAGTCGGATGCCTCAATTTGTATTCAGCCTGTATTGACGCCGGACCGGATTATCAAAAGACAGAACGGGCGGCGGATGAAAGAAAACGGAGAGCCTTCGTTTACGCTGACGGCACAGGATAAGCACGGCATATATGACGGAAAGTCGGTTAGAAAGCTCACGCCGCTTGAATGCGAGCGTTTGCAGGGGTTTTCCGACGGGTGGACCGAATACGGCGCAGACGGCAGAAAGATGTCCGACAGCGCCAGATATAAAGCGCTGGGTAACGCGGTTACGGTTAATTTTCCAAGAATGATTGGGGAGAAATTGAGATGAGGGACAGCTTTGTATTTTATCGCAGTTTTTATGAAGCCTTAAAGGAAATGGATAAAAACGTTCAGGCTGATTGTCTTATGGCTTTGGCGCAATATGCGCTTGATGGGGATATGCCGGCCTTAACACCGGAAGTTAGAATGTTTATGACGCTGGCTAAACCACAGATTGATGCCAACAATCAAAAATTTGTAAACGGCAGCAAGGGCGGACGTCCGAAAAGAATAAATAACCAAACCGAAACCAAAACGGAACCGGAAAATAACCAAGAAATAACCGAACCAAAACCAAACGATAACCAAACCGAAACCAAAACGGAACCAAAAGAAAACCAAACGGAAACCGGGATTAAACAAAAAGAAAAAAACAAGAATACCCCCTTAAACCCCCAAGAAGAAAAAAATAAAATATATCCCCCCTTAACCCCTAAAGGGGTAGTCCCCCCAAATAAAAAATCCCCGAAAAAAATTTCTTTTTCTGACGTTTTGGACTGGGAAAGCCTGTTCGATTACTGGGAAAGCTGGAAAAAGGGCGGGAGGTACAAGAACGCGGAGAGCCGCAGCCGTATGCTTGCCAAGCTGAAGGAGTTGACCGGGAACGATTTTGATTTGGCGAAAAGGGCTATCTGCCATTGTGTTGATTCCGGCTATCAGGGATTTGCAAACGGCGCAGAGCTGTTTTACAAGCCGTCTAAAGACCCGCCGGGAAGGGAGCAGGCTCGCCAAGCAGCGCTTGCAAAAGAGAGGGAATTTTTATCTCAATTTGACCCGAATGAGGAGTTTTGATGAAAAATTTTGAGTTTAACAACTGGGTAGAATACACCCGCAGCATTTATCCCGATTTCAGAGCGGACAGCGAAGGGTTGAGGGATGTTTGGCAGCAGGTTCTTGCGAATGCAACTCTTGCCGAAGCCAAGGCGGCCGTGTCGCAATATGCGGCGACATCCAAAACCGGTTTTGCGCCCAAAGGCGGCCAAATTGCCGAAATAATCAAGCTTAATCGGCAGAATCAGTCGCCGGCCTATCAGCCGCCGGGCGAACTGGTTGAGGATATGCCGGAGCGAAGATTCCACGAAGATATTGCGCTGGGGCGGTGCCGGCATAACCTGTACTGCTACCGGGATGCGGCGGCGCTGGTTAAATCCGGAGAGGCGCCGGACTTTGACGAAGGGTTAAGGCTTTCGTGCCGCAAAAGAACCGCGGCAAGGGGAGAACAGCCGCGCGATTTTGAATTTCCGAGCGATGAGGATTTACAGGCGGCCGGGCTGAAAGGCGTTAAGGCAAAATCCGGCGATTGCAAGCGAATACTGGAAAGCTTTATCCGCCAGTGGAGTATGCCGCGATGACAGAAATAGGGAATAAAGTCAGGACGTTTATTGCGGACTGCATAGACGAATATCCGGTGGAGGCCGACCGGATAGATGTTAGTATAAGCGTTCGCTGGGGGACGTGCGAAGTTTCTTTGAGTAACTTTCAAAGTCCGCTTTACTACTCAAAAAAAATTAAGTTGGCAGAGATTAAGGAGCGGCCGGATATAAAAGCCGTAGCGCTGGAAGTTTACAAATAGGGAGGGGCGATGGAAGACGGAATTTTAGAAAGGTATTATCAAACCGGGGTTTTGAGTATTGAGGAAGGACGCTGGAGGGCAGAAGACCGGCTGCGGGCGGGGACGCTGTTGTACCGCGACTTTGTTAAATCCGGGAGAATTATCCGTACTATGGATCCGAGCCGTCCTCGTGTTGACTGTCAAGGCTTTAAACATCCTTCGGAAAGCCGGGAGGTTGCCGAAGACCGGTTTAATAAAGCTATCCGCAACGTTTCATTTTGTAACTGGGCGATTGTGCAGCACGTTGCCCTTGAAAAAGAGAGGATTCCGGTCAAAGGAAAAAGCCGCGAAATGGTTTATGCGCTAAAACGCGATTTATGCCGCGGGCTGGATGAGCTTTGTGATTTTTATGTCGCGAAGAAAAAGGAAAAGATTAAGCCTTAGCCTTTTTCCAGTAATAAAGTGCCCATGCATCGCGGTTTTTTTCGCAGTCAGAGAGATTTTGCGCTGCAAGGTAATTATTATAGTCCTCTTCGTCAAAACGCACCAGATGCGCCTTTTTGCCCTCGGCAATAAAACGGCAATATACCTTACGAACGGCGGCATTGCGTTTAACGTCTTCAGGATAAAGGATTAAGGCAAAATCGGCATATTCCCAGCGTTTGTATTTGGCGACCAAAGATTCTACGGTGCCGGTGATTTCGACATAGGCTGTTTTAAGCAGTTCGACAATTTCATCGCAAGCACCGGTCGGGGCGCGCCCTTCTTCGTATTCCCAGCGTTGTATTGTACGATAATTTTTGACTTTCATAAGCCGCATAAGCTCGGCCTGTGTTAGGCCAAGCTCTTCGCGGATGGTTTTTATTTCAAGCCCAGTTAAATATCCTTTATTTATAATCGGCATTTTATTCTCCTTTTTTTCTTGATATATCTTGTGTGGTTAATTTGAGGTTAATAGCTTTGGCAAAATATATTCATTAAGCGCAAACTTTGCGTTAGGTGTTAAAATCCGCTGCCAAGCCTTAAACCGAGGCGACCATTTAAAGGCGTGCTGTTTTAATAGTGCTATAATGTCTGCTTCCGGTTTGCCATCAAAAAAGAGTTGTAAACGGTTCTCTTCTGTATTCTCGACAATCCGCACGCCGTCAACCTCTTTCTCCGTGCTTTCTTGCGGTGTTGCTAGTTTTGCTTTCCACTCGTCCAAAATATCGGTTAAAATTTTGATATTTTTCTCAACTTTCAACCCCTCGGATTGCCGCTCGTGCAAATATTCTAAAATTTTATCACACATCGCAAAATTGCCGTTTTGGGCTTGCGTTGTAAACGCTCTTTTAAGATGCGGGAAAGCGTTGAAAGTCCAGTTGTTAGGGTCAAGAGTCAGCCCATGTTTTTTATATGCTACAAATTCGGACAGTGTGTATTTTATTTCGCGCCATTTCTGCTCGTCAACTCTATTTTGCTTCTGCTCGGCGGTTAAATAGCGGTTGAAAATTTCCGCGCTTTTCATCTTGTCCAGCGTGTAAACATAATCGTTTAGTTTTGCCTCCGCGCTGGCTTGTGCTTTCTCGGCTTTTTTAACCGGAAATTTTGCCGGACCCGTAATTGCCCACGATATGCAGCGTGATTCGGCATTCAGATAATCGACGGCGTTTTTATACAAGCGATCTGACCAGTACGCCAAACACTCGCTTTTCTGCTCGTCGGTTATGTTTTGAGCGTTTACGAAGTTTTCAAAATCAATCTGTGCTTGCTCATATTCGGCGTTGAATCTCTCCGCGCGTTTTTCGGGGTTAAAGCTCGTCCAGTAATACGCACGGTTTAAAATTTCTTGTGATATTTTAGTAAACATTTCTCGAATCCTTTCGTTGTTATAGTTGCGGGGGTTTGCTGCTGTTATTTTACTATTTCTGTTGATTCACTGGTGCAATTAATTCCCCAGTCTTCAATTTGCGGGTGCTCATTGTCGGCAACTTTGGCTTGCCTAGCCCAAACATTCTCTAAAATTATTTTTTCTGCCTCCGCGCGATTTTTTGCTTTTACAGTAACATCGCCGGAAAAAACAAATTTTACTTTCA
>ERZ779843.3338-NODE-3338-length-13662-cov-2.247740_pt1 | contig 13662 bp, 2 predicted proteins | sample MGYA00511560_ERZ779843 | MGnify/ENA primary metagenome ERZ779843 (study PRJEB29588, sample SAMEA2158062) | human gut metagenome | biome: human gut; feature: human-associated habitat; material: faeces | place: Denmark | collected 2008/2010 ... | reverse complement strand
TTTCCATCCGGCAAAACACCGGCAATCACTTCATCCACACCGGCTTCCCTGCCAATCGCATTTGCTGTTTTTTCATTATCTCCGGTAAGCATCACAACGCGAAGTCCCATTTTCTGCATCTGGCTGACGGCACCGGCACTGTCTTCTTTCATCGTATCCGCCACGGCAATCATACCAAGCAGCGTGTCATCTTTGGCAAAATACAATGGTGTTTTTCCTTCTTCCGCCAATCGGTTTGCCTGCTCTTTTACCATGTCATCAAGTGCGGTCACCTTTTCAATCGCAGACTGATTGCCACCAAGCAGAACTTCTGTTTTACCATTTTCTTTAATCTGTCCTTTCAGACCATTTCCCGGCATAATTTCAAATTTCGAAAGTTCCGGTGCTAAAGTATCAAGTTTCTCCGCATAGGATACAATGGCACGTGCCAGAGGATGCTCACTCTTTCTCTCCAGCGCATACGCATACGAAAGAAGTTCATTCTCGGAGCACCCGGAAAATGGAATCATATCCGTCACCTTCGGCTCACCGCGCGTAATCGTTCCGGTTTTATCCAGTGCCACGGTTGCAATTTTACCCGTCTCTTCCAAAGCTGCTGCCGTCTTAAACAAAATTCCGTGTCTGGCGCCAAGACCATTTCCTACCATAATAGCAACCGGCGTTGCCAGACCAAGGGCACACGGGCAGCTGATAACTAGAACCGAAATAGCACGTGCTAATGCATAACCAACACTTTGTCCACACAAAAACCATACAAGAAAAGTAACCACTGCAATTGAAATAACAACCGGAACAAAAACGCCCGAAACTTTATCTGCAATTTTGGCAATCGGTGCTTTTGTTGCCGCCGCATCTTTTACCATCTGAATAATCTGTGACAGAGTGGTATCTTCTCCTACTCTAGTTGCCTCGCAGCGAAGAAAGCCGGTCTGATTCAGCGTTGCGGCAGAAACCATTTCTCCTTCTTTTTTATCTACCGGGATACTCTCTCCGGTCAGTGCCGCCTCATTGACTGCACTGCTTCCTTCTAAAATCACGCCATCCACGGGGATATTTTCCCCCGGTTTGACAAGGAAAATCTCTCCCTTTTGAACCTCTTTTACCGGCACGGAAATTTCCTTTCCATCCCGAACAACAACCGCCGTCTGGGGTGCTAACTTCATCAAGTCTTTTATCGCATCCGTTGTCTTTCCTCTAGAACGCGCCTCCAGCATTTTCCCAACTGTAATCAATGTGAGAATCATTGCTGCCGACTCGAAGTAAAACTCATGCATGTAAGCTACGACTTTTGCTTCATCCATCAACCGCTGCGCCTCCGCCATCGCAAATAACGCATACACACTATAGCCAAAAGCTGCACTGGCACCGAGCGCAACTAACGTGTCCATATTTGGCGAACGCCGCCACAAACTTTTGTATCCACTGACAAAAAATCGCTGGTTAATGACCATAATCGCAATCGTCAATAACATCTGAGCAAGTCCCATCGCTACATGGTTCACACCAAGGACACCCGGCAGGGGCCATCCCCACATCATATGTCCCATGGATAAATACATCAAAAATACAAGCAAAATCAAAGAAGCAATCAATCGTTTCCTTAACTTTTTTGTCTCTGTATCTTTTAATGTATCGTCTGTCCCCGTTTCTCCGTTCTTTTCCTGTTCCATCACATGGGCACCATATCCGGCATCAACAACTGCCTGAATAATAACGGAATCCGGCACATCACCTTCTACCCCCATGGATTTTGTCAAAAGATTTACACTGCATGAACTTACGCCCTCAACACGGCTTACCGCTTTTTCCACACGGGCACTGCATGCTGCACATGCCATGCCTGTCACTGCATACTGCTTCATGTATATTCCGCCTTTCCTTTTTTTATATTCATCTCATCGAAGCACTCTACTTCTTACCGCATCAGTTTTTGCAGAGTCGCAATCAATTCATCTACGGTTTCTTCTTTTCCTGCCCGGAAAGTATCTCGTCGGAATCTCCCATAAATCCTACGATTCCGTAAGAAGAAAATTCTGCCGCGTCAAAGGAAATATAGCTGTCTGATATCTTTCCTTTCAGGAATTCCACTTTTCCCTTATCTGTGATATGTACGATCATACAGCTCTTATAATCGCCCAGATCTGCCATTGGAAGCTGCACCTTCAAAATGTCCTTCGGCTTCCAGTCATCCCCGGTAAGGGTATCTACAAAATGAATTTCATTCAGGGAAAGTACCTCGGATTTTTTGCCCAGGACTTTCTGGATGGTCTCCACTTCGCTTTCGTCTGCGATCTTTGGATTTACCACCATTTGGACATACCACGGTAATGCCTCATCCTTGTTGTCATCCAGATTCGTTCCGGTAGCCTGGTCAAAATGATATTTTTCACCAAGAGCGGTAAGAAGCTTTTGGAAGGATTGATAGGTTTTCTCTTCCTGAACTGCTTTCTTTTCCCCTTCGGAAAGTTTCTCATAATTTTTCCAGGTTTTTCCAAGTTCTTTGATCTGCTTTTCGGAATAGTCATCAATCTTTGACGGATACGGATCTTTTCTCTTTTTGTCGAAAAACGTCTTCATTTCGCTGACAACTTTTTTGGATGCCGTTGTCTCAGTTGCTTTTGTTTCGGCTGCAGACGTCTTGGAATCTGTTTTATTGGAATTTGCTTTTTTGGTACTTGCAGTGCTCTTCTTGGCGGAAGATTTGCTGCTTCCTGTTTTGGAAGAGGATTTGCTGCCGCTTCCTACAGTTGCTGATTTGGTGGAACCTCCGGCAGATTTTGTTTTGGACGGATTCGCTGCCCCGGGAGTTGCCGTTGGTTTCGGTGTTACCAGGTTTACCTTGGAACCCGGTTTTCCTGACGGGCCGGATGGTTTTGTGGTAGGTGTGGGTTCTGCTGCTTTTTTTAACTGCTGCAGTGCCTTCTCCGCTGCTGTCAGAACAGAATAGTTTGTAACCTTCTTTTTCTGAGCGGAAGAAAGGGAATTATAGGCTGTTTTTGCATCTGTAATCTTTTCTTCACTGGACAATGTTACTTTTCCGATCTTTGAGATCAGACCTTCCACATACTTCACTTCCACATCCTGAGCCTCCGCATAGGCTTTGAGAAGCTTATCCTTATTTGTCTTGGAGATAACCGCTTTCTGTGTGGAATTCAGTCCATTGTATGCGGCATATGCAGTGATCACTTTCTGGAAATTACTCATGGTGATCTTTGACGGAAGTGCCTCAATCAGTTTCGTCACTTCTGCCGCTTTTTCCTTGTCTGATTTGATCGCCACATCGGTCATATCATAAAGGGAATTTTTCCCATTTTTCATTCGGCTGTATGCAGTCATTGCGTAGTATGCCTGTTCCGTTGCCATCTGGTCATAGCCATTTCCGGCAACATGGAGAAATCCCTCTTTTCCGTCGTAGTAACTTAATAATCCCTGAAGAAGGGACTTTCCGTTTTTGATAAAGCGGGAATCCTTATCACAGTCGATACCAAGTGCCGAAAGTCCGGTCACTACCTGGGAACAGCTCTCGGAGGTGCTGTGTCCCATAGTTCCGAAAGTTCCGTCCGAAAGCTGCATGGAGGAGAGTTTTTTCAGCGCTCTGTCTACTGCCGCTTTTACGGAAGAATTACTCTTATAATATGGTGCCAGAGCCTGCAGTGCCATTCCTGTCACGTCACTGTCTGCTCCGCCCATGATGCTCCATCCGCCGCCGGATACTTCCTGCGACAGAATGTTGTTGATCAGTTTTTCCCTGGTTGTCTGCGTTTTTCCGACCGCTGCTTTCGGGATCTCATAATCATGGCTGTCAAAGGCGATCAGAGCCCATATCGTTCCGTTAACCCCCTGCCATACTGTCTGGTCGAAATCGGACAGCGGCTGCAGAAGATTGTATCCTCCTACATCGGTAACATCTTCTCCAATGGCTGTAAGCGCCAGAACTGCCCTGGAATATTCCGTATATTTTTTATCATGGAGTACACCTTTTTTCTGTTTCACCACATCCACAAGATTGGATTTATAACGGCTGTAAACCGATGCGTCCACAGGCTGGCCGCTTCGCATAAGGCCGATCACCATCCATTCGCCGCACAGCGTTCCGTTTACAGGTGCGCTTTTTTCTGCCATGGATGCCAGATGTTCTTTATAAATGGTATTAAAACTTGCCGTATTGGAAGCAGAAGCTGCCTCTGCGTTTCCGGATGAGAAAAGTTCCTCTTCCGTATCCTTTGCCGCGGATTTCTCCTGAGCCTTCTGTGCTTCTGATACTTCCAGTTCCGCCGCGTCTTTCTTTTTCAGAGTTACGGCATAAACATCTCCGTAACCTTCCTGATCCTTTGCGGTAAAAAGATAGGTCTCCTGATTTTCTTCCAGGTGACAAAGGTAAGAATCTCCGTCTACAGGAGTCCAGTCCTCATCTCTTTCTCCTTTTTCGTAATAGGTCAGATCATCTCCGTCCGGATCCTGAAAGATCTCACTGAGAGAGACGTTCCAGTAACCTTCGGTTTCGTAAGTTTCACTTTCCGGGATGTCTTCCTGACGTTTGGGAAGATGATTCTCGGAATCGTTTTCGGCGATATCCGTGTCTTTTTTATCGGTATCTTCAGCGGCAGGATCTTCATCTCCGATGTTCTCACCACCAGATTCTCCGGTATTGTCCTCTTCGTTACCGGTGTTCTCACCAGCTTCATTGCCGGAATCTTTCCCGTCATCAGCCGCATTTCCACTGTCTTCACTTCCGGAATTTTCGCCGTCCGGATCCGCATCTTTTTCGTTCCCCGAATTTTCTGCGGTATCACCTGATGTATGATCTGCAGCCGGATCTTCTTTATCCAATGCTGCCGGATCCTTCTGCTCTCCGTCCTTTTTCCCATCTGTAGCATCCAATCCACTATGGTCTTCAGCGGACGGATCCAACACCTGAAGACAGACAGTCTTACTTTCTACGTAAGCGTTTTCGTCTGTTTCTTCTGAAATACCCAGTCCACACTGGACATTTCAGAAAAAGCAGACATCCTCCCGGTACAATACCGGGAAGATGAACTGTCTTTTTGTCCATTCTTAAACTTCAGAACGCCTTAGTTGTTTGCTTTCTTTTTGCCAAAAGCTTTGCTTGCTGTTAATGCACCGAAAAGAACGATACCAGCCAGTGTTACCATGAGGGCACCCTTGCTACCAGTAGATGGAAGCTGTGCACCTGTTTTGTTTTCTACAGCTACTTCTGGGGAATCAGTTTTATTTGTGATTGCAGCACCATTTGTAGTCTTTCCATTGTATGTGTAATCAACTGAATAGCTTGTCAGTTTGCCAGTTGTTTCATCATATACCGGTTTGATCTCAACTTTGATGTCACTGAGAAGTTTATTGTATCCTTCTGGAGCTTTTGTCTCTCTTAAGTAGTAAGTTCCGGCATCAAGACCTTTTACAAGAACTTTACCATCAGCATCAGATACAATTTTTGCAGAAGTAAAGCCTGTTGCTTTAGCTTCATCGGCTGTTGCCTGACGGTATACGCCGTTTCCTTCGTCTACAATATTAATCTTTGCATTTGTATCTGCTGCATCGCCAGCTTCGTTTGCTTTATAAAGCTCGAATTCTGCATTTGCCAGTCCAGTCTGAGTCTCATCTTTTAAATAATATTTGAAGATTGTGAAATCAAAGGTATGTACATCTACGATGCTTGGCTCAGATTTACCTGTTCCATCTGACTTCGGATCATTACTGTACTCAACGACCGCCTTGTTGGTATTTGGATTCATACCGATTACAGCATCTCTGTTTAAGGTTGCAGTGTAAACAACTGTGATTGTATCGCCTGTACGATTCTTATAGGAATTATAGAAATCATTTAAGGTAACTGTTAAAGTACGGTTAGATTTGTCATATGCAAGTGCATATGTATTTGCTCCTGTACTTTTAGCTGTAACTGTTGTATTTCCAACTTTTACAGACAGTACTTCTTTTAAGTCCAGTCCTTTGGACAAAGTATCGCTAAATTTAAAAGTATAAGAATTATATCCTGTCATATCCGGCACTTTAGAAGTCAGCTGGTAAGTGACGGTATCGCCAATTCCAAAATCTCCGACTTTCTTTTCATCTGTTGCGCCATGTGGTGCGATGGTATCCTCAGACTCATTTTCGTCATCTAATTCCATCTGGTGATTGCCTTCCCAGTTACCATTCACAATAGCACCAATTGTAATTCCGCTTCCACTCTGTGCCGGAATGATTTTCTTGTCTACTGTCGGGTAATTACTCTTCATGTTAACTGTAGCATCAATACCTGTAACGCTAACTAAAGAGGCTACAGATTTTACTTTTTCATTTCCAGGTGCTGTAGATGTATCTGTTGCACCTAATGGATAAACTACATAGTATCCATAATCCAGGTTATTAATTACCGTAGCATCAGCGGTTGTAGTTGCATTTGTATGAGTAGCAGCTACAGTAGTATTATTCTCAAGAATCCAGCCCAGGATCGCTTTTGCAAATTCTGCACCATTACTTCCATCTGGTCCGACCTGTGTTTTAACATAGTTATATGCCGCGTCACTTAAAGCTTCACCTGTTAAATCTTCAGATCCTGGAATTCTAGTATTATTCTTAAAAAATCCTTCATATGCACTGTTCAGTGTATATGCTACATTCTCGCCACTTTTTGTTGCTGTAAAAATCTGATACAGATCCAGAGTCTTTCCTGCCACTGTATTGTTGACTGTCAGGGTTCCTTTTGGAGCATCTGCTGCAAATGCAGTCATGCTCATGGACAGTATCATGGTCATTGCCATCAGAACTGCCATAAATCTTGATACTAATTTCTTCATGTTCCTCTTCTCACTTTCTTTTGATTTTTTATTGGTTTGCTGGGGATTCTTTCAGCCTTTACGGTGGAAGTTCCCCACGCAGCCATATCTCTCTCATGACCCTGCTCCCCCTTTCCTACATCGTCTGTTTCCGTTTCCTTCTGCGTCCGGTATAAAGCAGGAACGCTAACAACAGGCCACCTGCTATGATAAACATCATAATGCCCTCGCCGCCGGTATCCGGAAGCAGTGCAAAATGCCGGTTGATAATCGTGAAGGTAAATCCATCTTTAGAGGTTTCGATTGTAGTTGTATATCCTTCTATTTCCTTTTCGGTAATAAAATATTTATAATAATGCGGAATTTCGTTAGCATCTTTTATATAGGCCGAGAGCAGCTTATCCGGTTTTTCTGACTTAATAATTTCCTGCCATGTGGATTTTGAGATATCGCCTGTTATTACATAGTTTTCATATCCCGGCACAACTTCTGTATGTTCCGTTCCATCTGCATCTGTCCAGCTTCTGGAAATCTTGACCGTAATGGAATCAGGTCTGATACCATCCATATTCCGAAAATCTTTCCATACCTTATTAATGGTCAGATTTACATATTCATCACATGGATCCTGTGCATCTGATGGTTCCGGTGATGTGCTATCTTCTGTATTGACTGTCGTTTTGGTATCTGACATCAGAACGGCTTTTGCATCTGATACATAAGCATTCAGATCTGCTGTTTCAAAAGAATCTTTTGTTGCCATAACTGCATTCTGCAAGGTGTTATACTCATCTACCTGCACTACATGTTTTACCGAGAAGATACTCCATCCATTTTCCTGACTGAACGTATCTGTCAGAAGTTTCGAATTCTTTTTGATCTCATCAAAACTAATCGCCGGTTTTCGGTAAATACGATAATTGTTATTCTCACCTTCTACACCTGCTTTTGTATTAAAGTCATATACAGATTCCAGATCACTTTTTCCGCTAAATGGTCCCACCAGTTTAGATGTTCCACGGACCACGTCACAGTAGTACATGTTGTTATTTTTCAGTAGTCCTTCGTCGTTGTATCCTACAAAGCCTCCGCTTCGTCCATCTGTTGCAGTACCGTCTGCATCATTTCCGGCACCGCCGGCATAGACATCGTATCCGGTACTGATTCCATATACATTGCTGTCTGTGATTTTTGTCCTGTTTGCCTTAATCAGATTGACACTGATGTTGGACTTTACATCATTATCTTTCGTTATGATTCCGTTTTTGTCACATGGAAGCTTAATAGAGGAATCTCCGATCTTAATGATTGCAAAATCTGTCTGCTGATTGTTATCATCAGACTTTTTAGACAGCCCAACGGAAATATCCAGTCCCAGAAGATTCACATGGAGAAGATTTCCCTCATACAGTGCATCAACCTTCACAATTCCAAGATTAATATGCAAAAGATTGGAATCCTGAATCTTATCCAGATACAACGCCTTTACAAGGTTATTCAGAACTACGAGCAAAGCGTCGACTACTGTGGAATCCAGTTTTACATCCGCTAGATAGGCAAAGCTTGTTCTTCCGGCGAAGCCTCCTGCTGTTCCGCCTGATGCTACCTGTTTCAGGCTATTTTCCTGATTTTTAGCACCTCCGGCATTGCATCCTGACATTCTGGTAAGATTTGCATAGCCGATAAATCCTCCTGCAATCTGTTCCTCTCCACCTTTACTCTGAACCGTATAACCACCAGGCACTCCTGTCACACTGCTGTCATCTATGTGGGAACCAAAAATATCCAGGACACCGAGGGCACCGCCCAGAAGCTGTCCGGTATTATTTCCCAGCACATCCAGCTTCTCCAGTTTCACAACGCCGCTTTTTCCGGAGTAACCAATAAAACCACCGACGCTGTTCAGACCTGTTACATAATTTAATCCTGTTACGCTGCTGTTTTTGACAGATCCATTTAACAGTGAACCACCAAATCCGCCAGCTGTTCCGCTGTATGTAACCTGATTATTCTGTCCTGCATCTGTTGCTGTGTTAGCACTGACGCCAAGCCCTGCATCGAGACTGCCTGTGACATTTCCGTAATATATATAGCTTCTAAACGTATCCAGCACATCGGTTCTTCCAAGCTTTAAAAGATACTGTAATACCGAGGTTTCATTGCCTGCACTGATATTTGCGGCACCGGAAACATCCGCAATACCGAAGCATCCACCGGCATATTCACCGGCCACTACGGAGCGGATCTTATCCGCATGGATTCCGCTTCCCGGCTTATCCTTCTCGCCAAGGACCGCTCCACAGAGACTTCCTGCGAATCCTCCAGCTGCTTTTGCGTACCCGGTATTGCTGCCGCTTTGACAGGTTCCGTTTACGATCACGCCCCAGTCATCCCAGGCTGAAACAGATGCACAACGGATGGTGGAAACAGTAGCATTCAGAACCTTAATCAGCTCTGCCGGAGCATTTACCATAAGAACATCCAGAAGCTTATTCAAAAGTCCCTGCTTTGTAGCTGTATCAATAGCTGCCACACTGCCTGGATCTACTTTTCCGGCAAAACCGCCTACATAGGAAGTTCCATCTACACGCCTTAAATTTGTGATACTGCAGGAGTTGCTTCCATCTCCCCAGATTTGGCCGCCGATCATCCTTCCCACATAGCCTCCGGCAAATCCCGCCGGGTCTTTGTCTGCAGTACCAGTTGCTTTAATCCTTGCTCCGGAACGATATCCTTCCACATGGGACTGTTTTACAACCGGCACAAAGGTTTTTAATGCTGCCAGACTGTCTGCACCTATAATCTTAAGACCTGCCAATGAAACGTTACCTGTGTTTGCCACAGAACCGGTAAGCATCTCACCTGCAAATCCACCGCTACTTCTATAAGCCTCTGCCAACTGAAGATCTACAGCAGTACCGTTCGTAACGGTTCCTCCTTCCATCCGGCCTACATAGCCTCCTGCAGAACCGCCCTGTGTTGCTTTACTTGCCAGAGTACTCCGGCCTGCTGTGACTGCGTATCCATATGCATACTGAGAAATGATCTCATTTAACTGACCCTGATCCGTTACTTTACCAAGTGCCTGTAATTTATTACCGTAACTTCCATAAGAACCGACAGCACCAACCCATTTGTTCCAGGTATCCGTATCCAGTCCGCGAAGCGGTCCATAGACGGCTGTATTCTTTTCTGTTGGATACACCGCCTGAAGAAGCGTCAGCGGATTACTCAGTTTAATAAGACCGAATAAAACTTTTAAGTTTCCTGTATCTGCAACATTCGCACACCGTATCAGTCCTGTATAGCCTCCGGCATATTCCGTTCCATATACGGATCGGATACGATAGGCTGCACATTCCCTTACGGTTCCTGTATATGCAGAGCCTTTCCACTTATCCTTATTATTTCCCCAGATCTGACCGCCGTAATTGTAACCTGCATAGCCTCCGGCAAGCCCACGGTAAATGCCGTCATCACTCTCAGCCTGAGCCCTCACAGCACCTCCACAAGGTACACAGGTTGTTTCGCTGTTTTTGATCACAGGAACAAATGCCTGTAAAACGCCAAGAAGATTATCTGCCTTGATCAGTCCTCCAAGAGCACTTAATCCATTTACCACATCTGCCGCACTCCCCGGCTCCATGGTTCCAACATATCCACCGGCACTTTCACGCCCTATGATATGTGCAAAATTATAAGAATTACTATTCTGAATCTGCACTCCAAGAAGTTCTCCTGCATATCCACCGGCTTTTCCGGTATCACCGTCTCCATCTGTTGCAAGAACATGAAATCCGCCTATCGCTCCGTAAACATCTGAACTGTCTATGATAGATGCAACTACGGTCAATGCTGATAACAGATTTGTAGCAGAAAGTACATGATCCAGAACGCTTGCACCTCCGATAGCCGCCGTACTTCCCATAGCAGCTTTCCCAATATAGCCGCCGGCATAACGATAACCACTTACCGCATATGCACTGTCGCTTCCGTAATAACTGCTACCATCTTCCTGCTGCAGATTCTTTGGCTCACTGACACCTGTATGCTGCAATTTATTTACATCGGAATTGCTGATCTGTACACCAGTTCCGCATCCGATAAAGCCTCCGGCACTTCCGGCATCCGCATCGTTGGTGCTGTCTTTTTCAAGAGTACCTGTAACGCTAACAGTAAACCCTTTTTCTACAGAATTAACACTGGCATTACTGATCACCGGAACAAAAGCATTGACCAGGGATAGTAATCCTGTTAGATCAACCAGTTTTGTAAGAATTGATGATTTAGCTCCAATCTCTGCAACTGCTCCAGCTTTTACAAGACCTCCGAACCCTCCAGCATAACGAAGGCCTTCTACTTTTAGAAGATTTTCTACTGCCGTTCCTTTGCCGGAATCAACAGCATTTGCTGAATTATCTACATGACCGCTCTGCATCTCTCCAACGAAGCCACCTGCATAGCCTTCTGCGTTTTCAAATCCGCTGTCAGCCGTAACAGTCAATCCATCTGCGGTACCAGCAACTTTGCAATTTGTAATTTTGCTGGATGCAGCCTGCAAGACACTCGCCAACTCTTTCAGACTCAGAATCTTACCAAGGACACTGTTCAAAAGATCTCCTGTGGCATCTCCTGCCTCCGCCGCACTTCCGGAACGCATGATTCCGATATAGCCACCGGCATGATACGGTGCTGTGACTTTTTTTACATTGGTCACATCAGAGTTCTTAACCATGACTGCTTTTCCATTACCGATATATCCTCCAGCGTCTCCAAGTGCCACATCATCATTCTTTCCGGATGCTGTTACAACTAAGTTGTTTCCCTCAATAGAAGAATCGGAAATTCTCGGATAAGCCACATCCATGACACTGAGAAGTTGATTTACATCCAAGAGACCCAGTAACTTAATAGAACCTGTCTGTGCCACATCACCAGGCATCAGCCTTCCTGCAAAACCACCGGCATAGCTGGTTCCCTTTATATAAGAGAGTCCGGTAATATTGGTGTCTGTGTCCGCTTTGAATCCGGAATTGTTGTTTCCATAGTTGATATCTACTGCCTGTCCATCTCCCACAAAGCCGCCCGCCATATCAGCGGATACCTGAGGGTCAGAACCATTCGAAACATAGGCAATAGACGTATTATTGAACTCCGGTCTCAGGGCACTGACAACTCCAAGCAGATTCTCTAATTCAATTCCTGTCAGTTTTGATGTAGTGGAATCTCCGGCACTTAATGCATCTCCGGCTTTGGCAAAACCTGCAAAGCCTCCGGCTTTTCCGGATGTTGCAGCTGCAGTAACCGTTTTCAGGTTGCTGATCTTTGTGTCCCTTGCTCGTCCACTAATACATTCTCCAATAAAGCCACCGCTGTAACCTTTCTCATTTTGGGTAGACACACTATAGCCTGATGTGACACCTGAAACAGTACTGTCAACTGTAAACGTCTCAATCATTTGACCTACAGAAAGAAGGCTGTCAATTTTCAAAAGCGGTAATCCAAGAAGTTTAATACCACCAACATTAGCAAGAGTACCACTTCCGAAATATCCGGCAAAGCCTCCTGCACACTTTCCAGCCGTTACAGAATTCAGATTTGTGACGGATGTTTTCCTTACTTCTCCACCTGTTCCATAACCGATAGCACCCCCAGCACGACCATTCTCCTGATCTGACACAGTAACTGTAAGTCCCAAAGAGCCTCCGTTTACGGAACAGTCTTTACATTCAAAACGCATATAGTCTGCTGCTGTAACTGTTCCGCCAAGGACATCACCGACACTGGTCATTTTCGCATAGCCTAAGATTCCTCCAGCACTCTCTGTTGCTGAAACAGATATGCTTTCCGATGCAGTAATACTATTAGAATGCTCATTAAAACTGTAAGAAATACTGTTTTTTGCAAGCATACGATTCAAAGCTTTTGTAGTTGATTTTGAACCGTCTGCAAGTTCTGAAGTATTAGAAACCTGAACAGCTCCGGCATATCCTACAAGTCCGCCGGCATATTTGCCACTGGCATCTACGGATATCGTACTTCCGCCAATGGTACATCCGCTTATAACAGAAGGGCGAAGTCCCACCAGGTTCAAAATATCCATATCCGTAATATTACCGTTCAACAAACCTGTAAGAAGTTTTTTCACAAGATCAAGAAGACCTTTATTTTCATCAATAGATGTAACAGCACCAAGGGTTGCTAAGCCGGCAAATCCTCCGGTATAATCTTTTCCGGACACTGTACCAAGAGAAGAAATACTGCAGTCCACGGCATAACTGTTACGCATTTCTCCTATAAATCCACCTGCATAACCACTTTCCTTACCAGAGCTTCCTGTCGCAGATACATTTGCACTGCCATTAATGCTACATCCAAGCATTACTGTATTGACCGGGAAATCAGCTATTTGGATTCCCAGATGATCCAGTGCACCTGCAACAACTGCATTGGAAGCACGGCCAATAAATCCTCCTGAGTAATCAGTACCATTAACACTCTCAGTACCATTAACTGAACATCCAGTCATTACAGCACCTATTGTTTCACCAGCAAATCCACCTGTATAATTCTGCCCAGATATCGTATTGCTACCGGATACTGAGCAATTACTGAACACCGGATTCACATAACCAATCGGAATCAGGTTTCCAACACTTAGAACGCCTCCATTCAAAAGCATTGTAATCAGATCCCCAAGACCTAATACTGGAATCAAGTTTAATAGAGTACTAAGTGCGTCAGTTACTCCTTTAAGCACTCCTGAAAGGGCTTCATATTTTGTAATACCTGAAATGTACCCAATAAAACCACCTGTCCAGCTGTTTGCATTAGACACTCCTGATAATCCTTCTACATGACAGTC
>ERZ779843.3331-NODE-3331-length-13690-cov-4.995233_pt1 | contig 13690 bp, 15 predicted proteins | sample MGYA00511560_ERZ779843 | MGnify/ENA primary metagenome ERZ779843 (study PRJEB29588, sample SAMEA2158062) | human gut metagenome | biome: human gut; feature: human-associated habitat; material: faeces | place: Denmark | collected 2008/2010 ... | reverse complement strand
TAGAGAAGAATACGCCTACCTGCCTTAGCTTTTGGAATAGTGTGTTGCGTCCAAACCCCAGCTTGAGGATTTTAGCAGCCATTCCGATATCGACTTTGTCGTCTGTGATGAAGGCGGCATCTGCGAAGTCGGCTTTCGGTTGGAGCTTCGCTATCTTGGCTTCCTTTTGTTGGTTGTCGGCTTCAAGCTGCTTTAGCCGTTCTTCCCGTTTTTCAAGGGTGGCCTGTGCGATGGTAAGAGCACGAGCCATGATTTCCTCTGGGGTATCGTCGGCTTTGGTAGCGATGTAGCCGCCGGTCTCTAACACAGTAGGTATAACTTCATCAAAAATCCAGCTTTCTACTTTTTCGGCCTGTGGCAGTTCTGAACTGGCAACCAGCCTAACTACATTGCCTTTTGTGATAAATTTAACTTTCTGAATGCCTCCGTTTGTAGGGGTGTCCATTTCGTTCACCCCTGCTGATTTACAGTGGTCTCTGATTGCTTTCTGTGGATTTGAATAGCCTAAACATCTCGCAACATCTGTTGCGGCAAATAGAACTTGACCATTGACAACAATAGTTCTTACTTGACCGAAAATGGGTGATTGGAACAGTTTTAATTCTTCCATAAACAACAAGATTTGAACAATAAAAAAACTGCGCTACGTGTTGTTCAAGTTCTTATTGCAAAACTCCGTGGGTATTTCTACTCCACGACACGGCGCAGTTATATCTATAATATTTTAAGATACACTATATGTATGGGCACAAAAAATGCCGCTATGTTTGCGGCTTCGTACCGCAATAAGATTTGAACACCACAAACATACGAACAATTTATGAAACAGCAAAGGAGAAGAGCATAAATTATCTAATGTTTAAAAACATACTATTTTTATAACCTGCCTCAATTGTACATATCAACAATTCAAGATATTTTTGCCTACATATTAAGAATCTATGTAGTTTATAGTTTTATGGCTAAATTTACATTTAAGTTGTTTCTTGTATTTTTTCTTCTCCTTGTTTTTGGTTATATCGAAAGCGAAGTAGGGAGCGCTATTGCAATAATGTTCCTTATTTTTGTTGCCGTATTTATTATAGGATTAATAATGGCATCATCCAATAATAAGAAAATAGAGGAAAGAGGAAAATCCTTAGCATCTAAAATCAAAGGCACAGAAAATTTTCATCCATCAAAAACCATTAATGGCGTTGATAACTTGTATCAATTTTCGGTAGATAATACTAATAAGAAAGTATTATATTCGACGGAAAGCTCTAACATCGTCATCGAATACTCAAAGATCATTTCAGCACAGCTAATTGAAGATAATACTATTATATCTTCAAAATCGGTATTGAGAACAGCAGGAGGAGCTTTATTGGGTGGAGCTATAGCTGGTGGTGCAGGAATGATTGTTGGAGGATTGTCTGGGAATACAATTGCAAACAAAAAAGTATCTTGTGTAAAAGTCGTTATCGGGCTTAGGGATATCGATTCCCCATCTTTGGAAATCAATTGTTTTGATGCGAAAACAATGACGATAGAAAGAAAAGAAATAAGTGCCAATAGTATAGATGCCTATAAATACAAACAAGGTCTTTCTGATGCAAAAAATATAGTATCATTATTATCGGTCATTATAGATGAGGTTTCAAATGATTCTAATAAAACGATAGAGCAAGAACGCATTGATCCTTCATTAATCATAGACCAATTAACCAAGTTGGCAGAATTAAAAGAAAAGGGTATTTTGACAGAACAGGAGTTCTCTTCTCAAAAGGCTATATTGTTTGCCTCTCAAAAAAAATAAACACCGAAAGTGTATCCCCCGCGAATTGTTTAGCACCGCTAACATGCGAACAAATCAGGAAACGACAAAGAAAAAGCAAAAAAAAGTTTGTTTTCCGCATACAATACATTACCTTTGCGATACAATATAATACAGAAGTAATATGGAAGCAGTAATAAGAAAGCAAACATCGTTCCGTTTACGTGAGGACTTGTTGCAAATATTGCAGGAACAAGCCAAGAAAGCGAACAGGAGTTTGAATAATTTTGTAGAGAGTACCTTGATGGACGCTGTATACTCCGAACCGAATACGGAAACGATCGCAGCTATAAGGGAAGCACGCACGACCAAGAATAAAGAAACGTTCGACAGCGTGGATAGTTTGATGGAGGAATTAATGAAGTGAAAAAGAAATTACACCCAACAAGCCAGTTTAAGAAAGATTTCAAACGTATTCAGAAATTCCCCAAAAAAATCGCAGCTTTTGAATATATCGCAAATCTACTTATAAATGACCATCCGATTCCACAAGAATACAAACCTCACATGTTGAAAGGTGAGTATAAAGGGTGTATGGAATGCCATATAGAAGGGGATTTTCTTCTTATTTGGATTGACGGAGAAATAATCGACTTGCTTAGAATTGGTAGTCATTCCGAGTTGTTCGGAAAAAAGAGATAGGACAAGTACAAATATGAATACATTGACTTATAAAGGTTATATAGGGTCTGTATCTTTCAGCGAAAGGGACAATGTTTTTTTCGGGAAGATAGAGGGTGTTGATGGTCTTGTTAATTTTGAAGGAGAAAGCGTGCAAGAACTTACAAATGCTTTCCACGAGGCTGTAGATGATTATCTGGCTATTGCGAGGAAGAGGGGATTGAGCCGCATAAGAGCTATTCCGGTTCATTGAACGTTCGTTTATCACCGGAACTTCATAGTAGAGTGGCTGTTCTGGCAAAGCAAGCTGGTATTTCCATTAACGCTTTCATAAAAAAAGCTGTAGAAAAACAAGTTGCGGTAATGTTATGAATTATAGAGACTTTGAAAATTATATGTTGTAAAGTATCCCCCCCCTATAGGCAATCTCAAGTTACGAAACGATAAAAAACGGCAGAATCAAATCCTGCCGTTTTGTCGGTGATGGTTCAAGAGTAGAAGCCTACATAATATAGATAAAATCTATAATAAAACCATACTACATAAATTTTATCTATGCGCCAAAAAAACTTCAATATATCATTGAATCCTTATTGCCTTCCCACTCTTCCCTTGTGTAATTACACTTGATAAAGCGTTTTGTATTACGGTTGAGCTCTTCTGTATCTCAATGGCCGCATCCGCATTTGCTTTCGTGTTGGCAGCAATGGCGTTAAGCTGTTGTAATTGAGCTTGTGCCGTAATGCTCATCGTAGGTAACAGGTTTCCTGCTATGTTTTCTAATAAACTACGCTTTACACTCACATCGTGTCGGATAGCGTTCAAATAACTGCCTAACAAGTTTGCTGTATCCTCTGTTACCCCTTGAATGCTTGACGATAACCCGTTTTGCTTTTCGTTGTCAGGAGTGAAAATATCATAGCCTTTGTCTTTGGCGATCTGTTTCCATGCTTCCAAATATTTGTTAACATCCCCTTGAGCTTTTATAGCATTATCTGTTATCCACCCCATAAGCTCGGTCATATCTTTGAATTTATCTTCTTCTCTAGAATAATCTTTATTCATTATTTCTTCGGCCTTATTTTGAGCCTTTTCAAAGACATCCCCAAGAGTGAGAGAGTATATCATATTAGTGGCCAACTTCTCCAGCATATCCGATACAGAATCAGTAAATTTCTTTGCCGCATCTGTCCCGTTTTCAAAAGCGTCAACCAGAGCATCCATCATTGTGTTACCCAAATCTCCAAAAATACCTGTCAGATAGTTTTTTACACTATCCAGAGCTTCTTCGTAAGTACTCCAGTTATCAAGCATCTGCTGTAAATAACGCTGATTTTCTTCGCTTAGCTTTTTAAACATGTCCGAATTGACAAATTCAGCCAATGCGTCCATATTTACAGAGCTGTCCTCGTTAAATAGTTCGGGGGCTGCATCTTTTAAAGAAGCATATTTGGCACTTCTGAACCATGTTGAATGTCTGATTTGAACTTGCATGTTGGCCAAAGATTCCTCTAAAGAATCAAATGTTTTATCTAAATCAATATCAAAGATATTCGCCACCTTGTCTGATACATCCTCATAAACTTTTCTGTTTTTAATATCATTCAAAGTGCTTTGATAACGCATTAGAGCATCGCGGGCAGCGTCTATATTATTCCTAGCGTTAGCCCATTCATCTGTTCCAAATATGGTATCATATTCCCCGCTATCTATGCGTGCATTCTCTTTAACTTTCTTTAATTCGTCATTTAGCTTGGCAACTTCTTTCCTATATTCAGCCATATAATCCGTTCGATTAAAAAGACCGAATATTCCGGTGACAACCTTTAGCCCGGCTGAAATAGCAGTAAGAATCACAGACGCCTTATCTAAAGATTCCATATTGGTTTCTATAGACTTTACGGCATTAGCCATCTGTAAAAGCGAAGAGGTCATTTGACCCGCCTCTTTGATTATTTTACCGGCAGTACCACCTACTGAATCACCTATTTCAATAAAAGAATCATTAACCTTATCAAGAACTTTGTATAGCTCTTTCCAGTCCTTTATCTTGCCCTTATTATCGTCTTTCCCCTGAGCTTCACGTTCACCTCTCTCTATCTTATCAAGTTCTTCTCTTATCTTAACAAGCATAGCACGATAAGAAGCCAGTTTTTCCCCGTTATCAGGATCAGATATCTCGGCCTTCATCAACTCCGCTTGGGCTTCAATAAGCATCTTTCGTAGCTGCTCTAGCCCTATACTCGATAATTTATTAACCCAAGATTGAAATGTATTTTCTCTTTGGGCCATTTCCACGTCTAAGCGTTTTAGCGCTTCGTCCTCCTGATAATAGGTTTCTTTTATCGTATCTGCTGATGCACCGGATTTGAACAGCACATTTCGTTTCTTTGCATACTCCTGTTCGATTGATTTTCGTTTTTCCAAATATCCTTGAAACTCTTTGGCCACACTGTTAAAATAATCTGTCACGCTCTTTGTGTACAGTTTATTCTCCGTCTCAACAAGTTGCTGGATTATGTCTTGAAATTCAGAAGGAAGGTCATTTATTCCTGTTATAGACGATTTAAATTCACTTTCCTTTTTACCTGGATTCTCCTTCATCCATCTTGCTTTTTCTGCCTCCTTATATTTTTTTACAATTTCATTTGTCTGCTTGTCAATTTCAGACAAACGCTTTTTATGATTCAAATTTAATTGAGCCAGTTCCTTTTCTCCCCCTTCAGCCATAGAGTTGACTACAGCCTGCTCTATCTCTAATTCGGCTTTAACTCTGAAATCTTTCAATGATTGAAGCTGATTTTGCAATATATCAGACCAATTCTTAGTAGATTTAGTCTCTTTATTATCAATTGATATATTGAACTTGTCAACGACCGATTGAAGCTCTTGAACTCGCTTTCGGGCCGCATTTATATCATCCTCTGAGAATAGACCTGTTGTTTTCTCTTTTCTGGCTAATTCGTCTTTCGCTTCACTTAATTCTTCCTTGAATCGTTTGAGCCAATCAGCATACTCTTCTGCTTCTTTGGGCTTAATGTTTTTCAGCTTTGCATTTCCTGCAATAAATTCAGATATTGTTTCTCTCCAATTTTTCGCAATCTCTTTCTGCTTATTTTGCGCATCTTTATTTACTCCGAGCCCCATTAATTTCTCAATGGAATCTTTATGGTTTTTTATGGTTTCTTCAAGGCGTGCAGCTTCAAGTTCTGCATCCTTGCGCTGCTTTTTCATATTATTGATGTCTTCTTCTGTGATAATCCCACGCATAATATTCCCATCAACGCCCCTACCTATGAATACACGACCGGCCCCGCTACGGATTTGTGAATTGTAAAATTCTATATTTTCATTCACTTGTTTTAATCTGTCTTCGACTTCATTGAGCTCTACAGCCGTACCTTCTATTAGATTATCGCGTCTGGTAAGATTCATTCCTCTCATCTTATCTACCAATAATCCAATAGATTCACCATATTTATTTGTTGCAACAACAGCACCGCCAAATTCGTTTGTCAAAGTGTTGGTTATATTTTTCAATCGAGCGGTTTCTTCTGAGGTCCTTTCTTGCTTTGATGATAGTTCAGAGTATTCATCTATGAGATTATCTATGTTATTCAGTTTGTCAAAACTTTTCTGAAGTCCTCCGACTGACTCATTCAAATCTGAAATAATTTCATCCGTTGATTTTGCGCTATCGTTAAACAATAAAAGAGTTCCGACGGCAGAGGCAAGTATAGTGGCGATAGCTACAATAGGATTGGCTTTTATAAAATTAAGCGCAACGCTTAAACCTTTCGTGGCCACAATCTGAGCTTTAGTAGCAATTGTCAGCCCTTTCATAGCCTCAATAAAAGTCAATATCTTAGATATCAATAGTGACTTATTCAACAATTTATGTGCCGCAGATAAAAGAATAATTGAAGTTTTGTATGTTCCTAAAGTTCCTATTAAGACTAATATAGTTTTTGAATATTCTTCCCATTTCGACATCATATCCGTTATCAAATCAAGCCCACTGCTCAACGTGCTGTTATTGCTTTCGGCTATATCAGCGAGCATCACATCGTAGGCATCACGAAGGTTTGACAACTTACCGGCAAGCGTATCAGCAAGAGCACCTTGCATATTATAGAACTGGCCTCCTTCATTCGTCAAGTCCCAGAGCACATCTTTAACCATCTGAAAAGACACCTCCCGTTTGGATATCTTATCAAATACATCTCCTACCGTTATTCCGGTTTCTCCAAGTTCCTCAAACTTTTTTCTTAGTTGCTCCAACAACGGAATACCGGCCTCCGTGAACTGACGAAGCTCTGTCCCTTTCAAGAACTCAGCGGATCGCACCTGTCCATAAGCAAGGATGATACGTCCCATATCCACACCTACGCCGGCAGAAATATCTGCCAGTCGTTTGGTGGTGTCATACATTTCCTCATAGGGGATATTGAAGGCGGCAAGCTGTTTGGTATATCCAGCAAGTTCTTTAAACTCAAAAGGAGAAACAACTGCAAGTTCTTTGATCTGACCGAATAGCACATCTGCTTTGGTGGCATCCTTAAACATCGTCTGTAACGCGACACGCTGCTTCTGAAATTCTCCACCAATTTCGATTATTTGAGTCAAGAATCTTTCTGCCGCATATACGGAATATATATTCGCCAACTGATTGCGGAGTTGAACCGCAAGGTTGAATTGCGTACGCATATTCTTAGTTATCCCTCCAAGTGATCCTGCGTACTTATTAGCAGAAGAGGATGTATTACTATACTCACCCCGCAGCTTCCTGACTTGCTCTTGTAGCTTTTTTATCTTCTCCCGGCTTTCATCATATGAGTTCTGGATACGCTTGTTTATCTCTTCTATTCTTTTAGCGCGTACATCACTAGCGGATACATTTGTATTTATTCCAGCTTTGGCAATAGCGTCTTGGATCAGTTTAGTAGTATTAGCCTTATCCACGACGACATCAATCTTAAACTGTTGCCCTCTCAATGCATTCTCTATAGAAGATTTCAAAGATTGACTATTTAAACCAACTTGAACATTCAAGTCTTTCAAACGTTTCTCAACAGCTTTTATATCTTTGTCTGTTAGGTCTTTTAATCCTAATTCGAACCACATTTTACCCAGACTTCCCATAACGCCTTTACTTTTTAATAATAAACTGGGAAAGATCAATTACCGGCTTTGCTCCGTCCTTATATTTATCTTCCCACTCTTTTGTTTTTTTGATTACTTGTTGCTTGCTTGGTCGTTTAGAGTCACCGCCTTTTTTATCCCTTTTACCACCTTTGTCCGTCCCATAATTTATGACAGGTTTGTCTATAGTAAGAAGTTCGATCTGAGCGCAAGAGAGGACGCATCTATACTCATACATGGGAATAGTTAAAAGCCCGAAAAAGAAAGACCTTGAAGCCATTAAATTAGGGTGTTTTTCCCCTATTGTCCAGGCTTCTCCGTACGCTGTTCGAGAAGGATACGATCGGCTTCCTCCTTCTTCATATTCATTTTCGAGTCTCTCATCGCGGTCGCTAATATGATACACATCCAATAATCCTGTATGAGCGATGCTTCTTTTTTTTTACCTTCTGTTACAATGGAAACAATTACTTCCGAAGGAACATGATGATACAGCCATCTCCACAGTAAGGAATACAGGAATGTGATCGAAAATAAGCCATTCAAAAGGATTAAAGCAGCCGTTCGTGCTGGTACTTCATTGTCATTTTTACAGTTCAATGAAACATCAGTTATCCTTTCCAACGTATAGGGACGCATCCATCCTATATTGAAATTCATTCTACCCCAACGAATAGTACTCTTGGAGGCAGTTCGTACCTCTTGAAATATCTTTTCATCCTTCCTGGAAGGCTCTTTGATTCTATCAGCCATATTTATTGTCATCAATAGAATAATGGCGGAACTTGAATTATGCAACATAAGCTCCGCCGTCAGTGAATATATTAAGCAGCCTGTTTCTCCAAAATAAAGATGTCTGATCCATCTTCATTCTCCAACGGAGTTACGGTCACATTGAAATATGCCGGATTATCACCATCCGCAACGACGAGACTTCCGTACATTTCAATGCTAGGTAAGATTACGATAACATCCTTGTTATCACTCATCATGATAAGAGCGCCGGAGATTTTCTTAGGAGCCATACTATATGCAGCACCGGAATAACTTTCATCTTCGGCTAAATTGGAGGTCGAAACAATATCCTCTTTCTTATCCATGAACAAGTCATTAATAATTCCTTTCAAACTGGCTACTTGAAGAGAAATATCCGAATCTCCTTTTTCTGTTCTAGTCACCCAGTTAGCACCTGTGGTCAACTTTATTTCTGTTGTTTCCGGTTCTCCTGTATTAAACGTTACTCCTTCTGATAATACAGGTAGTTCCATGTCTACAGTAATAGCAGAAGCCAATTTTGAGACAGTCAAAGGAGTCTTGCTATAATACACTTCGTCCATTTTATTAAAAACAGCTCTAAGTGCACTCAATTGATTGGTAACAGTTATTTTTGCCATGTCTTTTTATCTTTTATTGTTAATACTTATATGAATCTGTTTGATTTATTTTTAAATCCGCATTGATCAACCAGTGAGAAAAGCCCAATCCATCATCTCCTTTAAGAACCAACACTGGGTTCGTCACACAAAAACGACCATTGTTTGCTTTTATAGGGAAAAGAGAAATTACCGAATCGAGCATTGTTTGTAACCGGGGAATGTTTTCCAACCCATTCTGTTTATTCCTTGCAGCAAGGTCTATGCGAAGGGTCGTACTTTGTAAAACATTACTGTCCGGGACATTAACAGGCATAGAAACGACTATGAAATCAGCCATTTGTTTCTGGCTTGCGGCTTTACGATTACCTGCTGATACATCTTTGCTGATACCGGCAAACAATGTACAGACCTCCTCCAATATCTGGGATATGTAAAAACGGCTCACTCTCATACTTTCATCGGTTTTAGTTCTTCTAAAACTATACCATTAGCCGATTTATAAGTATCGGTCAGAACATTCAAATTCCGTACATTCTCAAGATATTCGGAATATTCCGTGCCAGTAGTCATTACGACAGAAAAGCCCTTTTTAATAAAAGGTCTGTAAGAGGACAGAAAATCAGCCGCCGAATCAGCACCTAATTCACCGTCAACATCCACTTTCCCTATAACAGAACGAGCTTTTCCTTCATAAGGCTTACTTAAATAAACCCGTTCACCCTTTCGTACTTTAATATGTACAGGCTTGCGCATCGTATTTCCTGCAATCACCATTCCCATTAATCCACCATTATAGTAGATACCGCAGGCGTAAGATGTTTGCGTATTACCCGTAAATCCATCAAATTCTCTTTCACTCAAAGCATGGTCTATCAAATCGGCACATGAACGTTCGATTACAGCATACAGATAATTATTAATGATCTGTTTTGCTTTTTTCATTCCATCATTAAACACCTTTCTGTTATCTTCCATTTCTTTAGTTTTTAGAGATATTGAAAAATACTTCCGTCCCAAAGTTGGAAATGTTCACATCTGTTATAAGAATGTCCATCCACAAGTTTACTCGATCCTTTACATCAATCATATCGCCAGGCAATATCCCTTCTACGAATCCGGGTATTGAAACTCGGTAATCTGTCTTAGGAACATTATCGGAATAAAAATTACGGATTGATGTATTACTTTCTTTCCGGCATTCACCTTCGTAAAGTATAACCTTCTCGCCTTCCGAAAACTGGGTTGCCCCGGTTATCCGATAGATTGTGCAAGTATGCGGGTATCTTGGATTACTAACAGCCATATCCCTTCCTCCAAATCTTCATTCCCCTGGCATGAACACGCGGCCCTAATTGGGTATAGCGAATCTCTCCATACTGAGCATAAATACTATTGGCTATCGCGGTCCACCTTCTTTTGTCCGTTTCAGATATCTGTCCTCCTCCTTCCTTATGTTTCCAATTCCCATCCGCATCTTCGACGCTGACTTTCACACTTGGCATATTGGAGCAGGCCATATACACATCCGCTTTCAACAACATCTTTGTTTTCAAGTCCAAGTTTGAAACCAAAGAATCAGGCTGAATTTGACGATCAGAAAGGATATTAGCAATCACTTCATCACTCAAATCCATATTCACGATACCACGAACATATTGTTCTGCTGTACGCTCGATTTTTTGAGAATCGCTATTCATTGTCAAGCTCCTTTAATATCCAAGTAATAGAACCAGCGGACTTTGTTTGGAACCACCAACCCTGTTACCTCCGACTTGATCACCTGCGTCATTGTTTCGTCGTTGAACAATTGTCGGATTAATGTGCGCCCTCCGTCATACAAGGCTGTACGCGCCCCCGGAGTTTCCATATAGATAGGTTTACCACACTGGACGTCTCCCAATGCGTCATTGGGCACATAAACCAACACACCTTCATTAAAAGAACGTAGATTTGTATACTGAATCTTTTTAGAAGTCTTATCAAATTTCTCTACTGCCGACACGGAATCAACAACTCTGATCTCTGCCCCGACACGTGTTTCTATGAATCTTTTGATCGTGTCATCATCCACCAATGCTCCGAAAGCTGTAATGTTCGCATCGTCTGTAATATCAGGGCGATTATACATGACATACATCTTACGGAAATAGGGCAAAGCTATCAAATCTTCATAAGTCACACGGTCGCATTCCCAGTGTCCGGCAGGGGCAAAATCTACATCTATAGCTTTGCGCCGAACTTCCCGCATGATCTTGATCGGATCAATCGTATTACTCGTGACTCCCGAAGCCTGCGATACAGTATCGCCTGATTTAGTATACCATATAGATTTCTTGATATTTTTAGCAGGGACACCGAAATCAATCTGCAAGGCGATGCCTAACGGATTGTTCGACGCATCGATCACAAGCTTTCCCTTATTGGATACGATCTGGTGGCGTTGATATAGGAATGTGTTGTAATTACCTCCCAACAAATCATCCAACCCATTAAACAACAGCTCCATGACCGTATCTTCGATCTCCGACGTAGAGCGGCCAATGGCATCCATGAGCATCATTTTTTCACGCAATATTTTGCGGCTTAAAACGACTTCATGCTTGAATGTCGGAAGACCTCCCATCTTTAATTGCATTCCGTCAGTCGATTTAGTCGCACCATCGGAATCAATATCCACGTAGGTAGCCATTGTATAAGGACGGATGGTCGCTTCTATCTGCTCGTAGGTGGGATTAATCGGAATATTGGGATTTAACGGAAACCCCATTTGAGCAAAAGTCGCCTCCGCATTGTACTTATCGGCGAACATGTCCTGGATATAGGCTTCCAGCGGTTTTTCACCGGTATAACCCATCGCCGCAAGTCCTTTGCCTACAATATCATAAAATTGTTTATCTCTTGTATACATAACTTATTCTCCTTTCTTTTCAATCCTCATGTACAAATTCAATCATAGGCAACTGCTTTTCCACGGAAGCAGGAATACCTCCTCCTGCGACACGATCGGCATAAATGCGTCCCGCATAAGCTACTGCGCAAGTAGCCAAAATACAACCATCAGGAATGCAAACATCTTCGAAAATCAATCCGTTCACATCCACCAATGCGCCGGTTGCTGTAACCCCCTTCGCTTCAACCGTCCACTCTGCTGTTACACCTGTATCTCCGACTATCAATTGATGCCCAGAAGTTGTTTTGGCCGCCTTTTGAGTAAACGTAACCGTATCTGCACTAAGTGCGACATTCCATTCTGTGAGTTGTGCCTTGATTGCTTCGATTTTTGCTGCAACGGACGAAGCTGTATTTTCGGTTGTTGTCACAGGGATTTCTACAGATATTCCATTTAGAACAAGTAGCAAATCTCCGTTTTTGGTACATCCTTTTGTAATTTTCAACTTCAAAACCTCCTTTACTCCTGTAACGCCATCAGACGTAATGATCTGCACCTGCTTTCCCGGACCATTGAATTTAACCATTGTCCCGGCAGGGATCACATCTCCAGGAGCATAGCCGCTGGTATCTATCGTGCCACCACCCTGATAAAGCTTGTCAACCCTTGACCAAACAGGGAAATGGCCTCCAAATCGGGATTGGAATTGTCCAATCGTATTAAACGTTCCTAATTGTCTCATTTTCTTTTTTGCTTTTTAATGTTTTTATTCCGCTTTGGGGAGCTTCCCTTGCGCCCGCATCTTGGCCTTGAATGCTTCTCGCTTTTCTTTAGCTCCTTCTGGGTCAATTTGTTGCATCCTGCTTCCACCATAAGGAACAGCACCGTCTCCTAAATACGCTTTCAGTTTGGATTCGTACAACTCCTTGGCTTTTGCCTCTAAAGAAGAAGCATCCATTCCCTCCTTGTACTCTACCATTTTGACCGAATCTTCCCAAAGTTTCTTATTGGATACTTTTAAGTCTGTCGACCTTTTCAGTATCGTCTCACGCAAACCTTTCTCAAAAGAGTTCTTCTTTTCTAATTCGCGTTCTCTCTCAATAGTTTCAAGCCGTTTCAATAAATCACCGTTACCGTTGTCTCCAGCCTGTGGACTTACTGGCGGGGTGGGAAGCTGCGGTTCACCACCTTTAGGCTTGTAGTTCCTCGCAAACTCGGCCTGTTCAAAACGCATCTGACCTCCCATAGCCTTAATTACATTAGCTTGAGATTGGTAAAAAGAATCGTCTACCATTTCATCCGATGTGATTGTAGGTAAAAGGGCATCAAGATAAGCGTCAAGTGTCCGAGTGGTAACTCCGGTGTCTCCGAAGTATCCATTTGTGCCGGGTTCTCCGAGCACATTTTTTAATCCTGTCAAAAGGGTCTCTTTTTCCATTTCTTTTAAATTGTTTATAAACAAAAAAAAGCCGACTATAACGAATTTAATCGTTACAATCGGCTCTCTATGAAGCTCTTTTAAGCGTAAGCGATAGAAATTGGAATCTTTAATACCTCTTGGTTTGTTACATTAACAATGTAAAGCTTTCAACCTTCTATCGACGCTTCCTATTCTGTTATGGTTACATTTACATAATGCTTACACCTAGTACATTTTATCCTAAGCATGGCCATGCCTGATACATATTGGATATCAGCCATCATTTTTCCACAATACGGACATTTCGCCGCTTGAGTTCGGACATCTAAGCCATCTTTGTCTAATCTTGCTACTACTTTAAGCATATATTTTATATGTTACACCGCAAATATATAGATAAAATCTATAAACACAAAACAAATAAT
>ERZ779843.3317-NODE-3317-length-13726-cov-9.688391_pt1 | contig 13726 bp, 13 predicted proteins | sample MGYA00511560_ERZ779843 | MGnify/ENA primary metagenome ERZ779843 (study PRJEB29588, sample SAMEA2158062) | human gut metagenome | biome: human gut; feature: human-associated habitat; material: faeces | place: Denmark | collected 2008/2010 ... | reverse complement strand
TTTTAAATATTTTAAATCTATGTTAGACATATCTATTTTTGGTATTAAAATACCTCGATGATTTGTAATTGAAAATTTTCCATCATGGTACATTAAATATCCAGCCAAACCATCTTTAACCCAAGTTAAATATTCACCGTCATAATCATAACTATTAATATTTGAAAATATTTCTATACTGCTTCCTGAATAGACCGGGAAATAACCTGCGTTATTTTTGCAATATGTTTTAGTATATTGCCCACTTCCATTTTCAGGAGAAAATATATCAGAAATTAAAACTTCTTTATATTTGGAATTATTTAACAAATTATCATTAATTAATGTGGATAATAGAATATTTTTCTTTTTTTGTAACAATAATTTTTTATTTTCTATTTGCTTTAAAATTTCAGCAATTCTTTTCTGCTCTATTACATCATAATTGCCATTTTTATTAATAGGTATTTCAATTTCAACATCTTTAAGGTGCTTTTCCCAGCTTATAGAAGGGACATCTCCTGGTTTAACTTTTGAATAAAAGATTGGTTGTAAAATATAATTAAAATAATGTAAATCTAAATTTTCATCTTTTTTTAATAAAATTGCCCTATGTCCGCCTACATTATATTTACCTGTTAATACTTTTAGAGTGCCAGCATATTCGCCATCTGTCGTAAAAGAAAGGTTTGGCTCGTCATAATCATAGGTATTTAAAAAACCAAATGATTTTAGAGTTGAGCCTGTGTACACCTCGTAATCACCTTGATGTTTATTACAATATGATTTTATATATTTACTATTACCCTTTTTACAAGTAAATAAATTTGATAATTTTTCTTTTTTAAGCTTTAAAGTAGACATGATAAATCATCCTTGTATTGTTGTATATCAGCAGAAATTTCATCAATATAATCTACTAATTCTTTAATTGTCATAATATTTGTTTCGGACTTAAATCCAAGCTCTATTTTTTCTTCGTCAGACCAATAGTTGTCAATAAACCATGAAGTTGAAGCATTATTATAAAAATCTTCAATAGGAATACATTTGCATTTTTTGTCTAAATATGGTTCTTCTTTTTCATTATACAGAATAGCTTTAAAATTATTTTTATTGCTTGCATTGAAAATATTATATTGATTTACTGCTGATTCCAAATCATTATCATTAGAATCAAATCTATAGGTATCTAAAGTTTCACCAATTGAATTACACAAGTAAGTAAAAACAGGTGTTGTTTGTTTCTTTGTTTTTCCTAAATCATCTTTATGTTTTTTCTTGATATTTAATATAAAAGTTTTTTTAGGTGTACCAAAGAATGTATTTATCGGTAAACTTATAATAGCCTGTATTTCACATTCCTCCAGTATTTGATTTCTCAAATTTGTATTTGCACCATTTGATAATATGCCATCAGGTATAACAATTAATGCTGTTCCATCAGCTTTTAGCGATTTTACAATCCATTCAATAAACAAAGCCTCTATGCCAAGTCCATTCCAATTATAATGACCTGTTGCTATTGCAGCATTTTTAATGTCTCCGCTTCCATTAACAACATATGGTGGATTGGTTAAAATCAAATCATATGTATCATTGTCAATTTTTTCTAATGTTCCAAGATTGCTTCTTTTTAAACAAAAAGAAGCATTAAATATCTTTGCTATTTCTTTTGTACATTTTTGACTTGGATTTTCTGTTAATAATTTTGATAAATATATTAGCATATTGGCTTTAGCTAATATAATTGTTCTATCTGAATTATCTTCAGAATATTTATCATAACCACAAATCTCAATTTTATTTTCGAGAGTGCTACCGTTGAATTTATAATAATTTTCCAAATTATTTGATATTGCTTCCAATAAAAATTTTCCCACCCCACAAGCTGGGTCGCAAATTTTATTTCCGGCTTTTATTTCTACCATTCTGTTCATTTGTTCAACAACTTTTAATGGTGTGAAAAATTGCCCCATTTTCTTTTTATCTTTTTCATTTTTTAAGAATGATTCAAAAAGTTTAGATTTAAAATCTTTATTAACATTTAAAAATTTGCCATTCTTATCTTCGTATTTTTTAAATTCCTCAATAATACCTCTAAAAGTATCTCCGTCACCATTTTTTATATATTCGCCATTTTTATCCTTTTCTGCATGAAAAACATCACCATTAACAATAGTTGTTTTATCAATACCTTCTGGAAAAAGAGTTTTAATTTTTTCTCTAGGACCAGTTGAGCTTAGATAATAATCTAAAATTTCTTCATTTGTATTACCTTCATCTTGATACATATCATATAAGGCTTTAAAACTATGATTTCCAGTTAAAACATTCAAATCACTCAAATATTTAAAGATAAATAATTCAACAAAAGTATATAAACAAGTTTCAGGAGATGAATTTTTGGCAATCCATATCTTTTGGTGAATAGCTTTTGCTAAATCTGAAGGGTCAATATATTCAGTTTTTTGTATGTTATCATTTTTATCAGAAATAGATATTGTAATTTTTTTTATTAATTTTTCTAATTCTTTTTTGTTTTCATTATGTTTAAAAAGAACACGTAAAAAATTATCTTCTTCATCTTTAATTTCATTGGTTGTTAATGGATTATACCAATATGATTTAACCGTATCTGTTAATAAATATATTTTAGCTCCAACTGCTTGAGCAACTTCAATTTCTTGCTCAAATGCAGACTTAATCTGTTCTTCTGTTTCTAATTCTCCAATGTCTTTATTTTCAATATATACAATAACGTTTTTATTATCATCTGTTATTAAAGCGTCAGGTTTTTTGGCTTGAAATTTTTTAGTTTTAGATGCAATTATTTTATTTTCTTGTAATTGTTTAATTGTAGTTTCACCTAAAGAATAATAGTTTAATGCTCCTATTTTATCAGGGTGCTTAATATAATCATTTTTGTTTAATTGTTCAGCCATACTTCACCTCATTTTAAAACAATTATATCAAGAAATGTAAAGCTGACCATCATCTAAAATATTGAAATCAAATCAAATAAAATAAAGCTTTATGTTCCCTCTTTCAAGATTTCCAAATACTCTTTATACGCAAAAGTTCGATTCCTTGATTGAGTTGAAGTTTGTTCGAGGACGCCGATACTAGTCATGTCTTTGACTATACTTGACATTGTGTTAAATGCTATATCAAGTTCTTTGGCTGTTTTCTGAATTTCAATAATAGGATTTGTTTCTAAATATTCAAATACTCGCATTGCATTTTTAGCTCTGCGTCCCAAGCCTTCAATTTTTAAGCAATAGTTATCGTGTAGAGAAGTTAATTTGTCAATCGTTTCAACTGCGTCTTTTGCTGATTCATAAACAGCTTCTAAGAAAAACTTAATCCATTGTTCGTAGTTTCCTTTTAAGCGCACTTCATTCATTCTGTCATAGTATTCAATTCTATTTTTTTTCAAGAAGTAAGAAATATACAATGCCGGTGTGCTTAAAACTTTCTTTTCCATTAAAAATAAAGTTATTAAAAGCCGTCCGATTCTGCCGTTACCATCTAAAAATGGGTGGATAGTTTCAAATTGATAATGAATTAAGCCTGCTCTAATTAAAACATCAAGTTCGTCATCACCATTAATATATTTCTCTAAATCAGACATTGCTTGAATCATATCTTCAATAGTAGGCGGAATATAACGGGCATTTTGCAAATTGCACCCGGCAGCACCTATCCAGTTTTGAGAATGCCTAAATTCACCGGGGCTTTTATTTTGCCCTCTAACACCTTGCAATAAAACCTCATGGGCTTCTTTTATTAGGCGATTACATAATGGTAATTCTTTCAATCTATTAATTGCAAAATCTGTTGCTTTAATATAATTCACAACATCACCAACAGGTCTGTTAGTGTTTTCTTCTAACATAGGGTCTAAAACATCTTCTAAAGTTGCTTGTGTCCCTTCAATTTGAGAGGACATAAGAGCTTCTTTTCTCACATACATAGAAATAAACAAATGAATATTAGGAATTCTACTTGAAATTCCTTCTAGTAATGCAAGCTGCTTATTGGCTTTTACTAATAAATCTACAATATCCTTATCAAGTTCTATCGGTGGATTAGGTGGCAATATAGCCGGCATGAAAGATTTGTATGCCATTTCGCCCGATAAATTATTTTTATATATTCCTGCTCTATTATTCATAGCAACTCCAAAATTGAAATAACATGTTTATTATAGCACCTTTATTTCAATTTAACAACCTAAATTGAAATAAAGTTAAGTAATTTGTTACAGTATTTCAATCTCGCATCTAGCATACAAAATTCTGTCAAAAAGCGAAGTTTTTCTATGACTCCGATTAAAAGCACCTATTATTGAAACAGTCCCCTCCCCCGCCCGCACGTTATGAAATTTGGGGGTCATACTCAAAGGAGGCTAGTTGAGCGGAAAACAAAATCTTGTTACATTTTTGTTGCAGCAATTCTGATAAATGATGACAAATTCTGCTAACCAATAAAAATGCAAATTGGGGTAAAACATAAGAAAAACAATAATTCTGACAAATTGTGATAAAAGCTGAAAAGTGTTGAAAATAGGCTGTTTCCTCTTTGCACGCAGGGGGTCAGTGAGTGGTTCGAGTTTCGTACACGAAGCCCCAGATACGTGGACAGAATGCAAATTCTGTCCGTTTATTTTTATTTTTGAAAGTTGAGAGAAAGGTGGGGCAAGGGTTTCGATTAATTTCCTATCTTTTATCTGCAAGTTCGAGCAGACAATTTTCAGCAACTCGCGCTTTTTTAACGGCTCTGCCGTTTTCCATAGATGTGGAGCGTCTTTACAGAGTTCGAGCAGGTTTTCTACATAATACGAAAAACTTTTCGGAATTTCCTTTATTTTATCTTTTTCTAATTCTAATTTATCTAATTTTATACTAAACTCTGTTTTCATCTCCTTATAAGTTATATCATCTATTACACCCTCTAATAATTTTGTTGTCAGTAGTTTGCTCTGTTTTTCAATCTTTTCTATCTCACTATTAATCTGCTCCAATGTTTTATCACAAAACATACATTTTTCTTTGTGGATTTGTAATAACATTTTTCTTATCTTGAAGTTATCCTCTAACGGAATATATAAATTTTCAAATATAAAAGATATTGCTCAACATCTTAGCAAGCCCGCTGCGTGAAATGGGCTGACCTTTTATCTTTAACCCTAACGTGTTTAACTCAGCCAACAGTAGCCTTTCGCCAATATCCGACTTCTTCGACTATTTCGCTAACTTTTTCTGATACAATTTGGATTGGTGTTTTATCTTGTTTTAATTCGATTTTGCCTGTGATCTTGCGATGTTCAAATTTCGCACTTATATATATTTTTTTGTTTAAATACATATCTAAACCCATAATTTTATGTCCTTTCAAATTTTTTGTATTACAAGTAAGCCTGTTAAAAGGCTGTTTAAGCTTTATTTTGTGTTTGATTTTTAAACCGCAAAAGATTTAATAAGATTTAAAATATCTTGCCTGCGGTTTTCAATAAATAAATCTAAAATCAAATTTTTATATTCTTGCACTTTTAAAAATACTTTATTTATTTTCTTTTGATTTTTTCTTGATAATTCTTGCACTTGAATTTTATATGCTGAATCATCAAATAGCATATAACTTGTAGAATTTTCTGTTACTGACATATGATTAACTCCTATTAGGAAAACACACTGTCAAAAGGGTTTTTGCTTTTGGCGGGGGTCAGCCCGCCTCGGCGGTGTCAGTGGTGTTGATTTCAATGTACTCGGCAATCCGGCGGAACTCGTCCGCAAACTTGAAATGAACGCTGATATTGCCGTTTTCGTAAATCTTGATGTGGTCTACCAAGTCCGTGAGGATTTCACGGGTGAGCGTTTCGATGCTTTGATACTTTGCAAATGCTACCAGTGCGGGGTGTTCCTTGTCAACGCCATTCAAGAGCTCCGCCCGTTCCGCGTTCAGCCGGGCCAGCACATCCGCAAGCTCGGCGGCCTGCCGTTCATAATCGGCTTTCATATCCCGGTATTCCTGCTGGGTGATTTCCCCGTCTTTCCAATCTTGATACAGTGACTGCTTGTAGCGGGTTATCCGGGTCAATTCCTTTTCCTTTGCGGCTATCTGGTCGTTAAGGCGGTGGGATTGACTTTTTTTCAGCGGGGCCGAGTTGATACGGGCAATCAACGCCGAGTAGGAAACGGCGGTGTTCACTTGATACTGGATAGCGAACAGGACGGCGGCCTCCAAACGGTTGTGTTTGATAGAGTGCATGGTGCAGGCCGTCCGGGAGCGGTTCTTGTAAGTGGAGCAGGCGTAATAGATATTTTTCCCGCTCTGGCTGCGGGTGATGGATTTCCCGCAGTCCGCACATTTCAGAAAACCGCTGAACAGGTGAACCTCGCGCCCTTTGGGGGAAGTCCGGGTATCGCGTACCAGCAGGGCCTGCACCTTGTCAAAGGTTTCGTGGGAGATAATCGCCTCGTGGGTATCGGGGACGCGCACCCATTCTTCCTCCGGCACAGCCTCAATCTGGTGTACCTTGTAGCTTTTCACCCGGCGGCGGCCCTGTACCAAATCCCCGGTATAAATGGGGTTGGTGAGGATTTCATGTATCATGCGGGCTCCCCACATGGGGTCATCCGCCACAGCCGAGGAAACGGGCAGACCCTTTTTCCGGCGGTAGGCCGTGGGGCTGGGTATGCCGTGTTCGTTGAGGTACAGCGCGATGGCCCTTTTAGACGAGCCTTGCAGGAGCATGGAATACACGCGCTTGACGGTTTCTGCGGCCTCGGTATCGACCAGAAGTTGATGCTTGTTTGCCGGGTCTTTGATATAGCCGTAGGGGGCGAAAGAGCCGATATACTGGCCGTTGCGCCGCTTGTAATCGAAAACCTGCCGGATTTTCTTTGAGGTCTGGTAGCAATAGTTATCGTTCATCACGTTAGTTATCGGAACGATAATGTTTGAAACGCTGTCGGGGTTTAGGTAGCTGTCCACATTCTCCGCAAGGGAGATAAAGCGGACGCCCATCTGCACAAACAGGTTATCAATCAGACTCCCCGCGTCACTGTAATTCCGGGCGAACCGGGAAAGGTCTTTCACAATCACGCAGTTGATTTTCCCGCTCATCACATCGGCCAAAAGCCGCTGGAAGTTTTCGCGGTTGGCATCCGTCCCGGTGTGCCCATCGTCCACATATTCAACCGCGCTTTCAAATTCGTCCATGTGCCGCTGGTAGAAGTCCCCCAGCAGGTCACGCTGGTTTTTCACGCTGTTGCTGTCATCCTTGCCCTTTTTCAAATCCTCTTTGGAAAGGCGGATGTACTCGCCCAAACGCCAGCGCCGGATTGTATATGTAGGGGTAAAAGCCTGCTGATACCCTCTGTTTTTAGCTCGTGCCATTGTTCCTCCTTCCCTATCACATTACACTTATATTATAACTCTGCCCGGGGGTATCAACAAGGATGTCGATGCCTCGGGACATTTTGTCTCGAAGTGGGGAGGGGCCGCAACAGCAGTCACAGCCCGCTCTTTTGCCGGATAAGAAAGGCCGCCAGCGCATCCTGGAGGGAGGGGCCGCCCTCGGCAAACTCGATTTTCACGCCCACGCCGCCCACGCTAAAGCAGTACGGATTGACGGCCCGTTTCACAAACCGGGCCAGCCGCTCCTCCCGGGGGAGGGTGCGGTCAAAGGCCATACCGCTCACGTCAGCCAGCGCATCCGCGCTCACCGCGCCGATGTCCACGCTTTTCATTTGTTCCAGCTCTTGTGCGGTCAGTTTCACGGCAAAACCTCCTTTTGCGTTTTGGGTTGGTGGGGAAACGCGAAAGGACAGCACTCCGAAAAGTGCTGCCCTTTGGCCTGTCCCTACCTTGGGACAAATTGTCTCGAACTTAATAGGGGCTGTCCAGAAAATGCGCCTCGGCCTCTTCCAGCCCCCGACAGTCGAACACTTCATAGAGCTCGGCCACCACGCGCCGGATGTCCCCGGCAGAAAAGCCGCAGTTTTCCATCGCATAGATGGCATAGCCCCGGCACACGTTGTTGCTCCACGGCTGGGCCAGCAGAGCAGCCAGAGCGGGGTCGTATTCCATAAGTCCGCCTCCTAATGTAAAAATGGGGAGCGCCGGGCCCGTATGTTTGGCCCGTCAAAAGACAGCGAGTAGCGGCCCGGCGTTCCCCTGTTTTGTGCGGCGGCCCCGAGCGGCAAGCGGCCAGCTTGTCCTTCGCGGATCGTGGCCGTGGGGCTGGCAAGCTCCCCACTCGCGGCGGTGGTGTTGGTCGCTCGTCCTCCCGTGGGAGAAGTCACAGCGCACCCGCCGCCCGGCTCCCCGCGTTCACTCGGGGCCGCCCGCTATGCAGTTGTGGAGAAGAAAAAACTTCCTCTCATATACCACCAGAAAAGCGGAGCAAATGGAGGGGCGGTCAGGAATTTTTTTGCAAATATTTTTTCATGCTTTTTAGACCTCCCAGAACGGACTCACGGACGGAGCTCTTATCCACGCCCTCGGCCTGAGCAATCTCCCGGTAGGTCATGCCGAGGATAAAGTGAGCGTCCACCCGGCGGCCCTGGATCTCCGGCAGGCAGTTCAGCGCGTTCCAGAGGCGACAGAACCGCTCCTTGAGCTCCAGCACCTCGTCCGGGGTGAGCTCATGCAGGCAGGCGGAATACTCGATGCCATCATCCGCGTCCAAGGAATAGTACGCCTTGTTGTAGCGGGCCCGCTCGGTATAGGCCGCCTCGGAGCGGACGCTGGCCCGGAGCGCCTCGGCCACATCATCGGAAACCTCAATATATTCGTCCTGGGTGTACCAGTAGTAAAAGTCGCGCAAGTTGATAATCGTCATGGTATGTACCTCCATATCGTTTTTGTGGTCGGGTTGCGGGAAACGATATGGAGGGCGGCGGGGAGCGGCACCCGGGGGAGCCGCCCCGCACCTTGGGACAGCTTGTCCCAAAGCTGGGCAAACAAAAAACGCCTGCGCGGAAAAATACCACGCAAGCGCATAAAGTGAGACGATTATCTAAATTACAACAAATTTCGCATTGTATAACAGAATATACTTGTCTTGGGCTTGGGCTTTTTTTGGCAAGTTAGGGGGACGGACAAAGCAGAGAGACACGACATTACCTCCTAAAAAGCAGTTGTCGTACCTTTCAATAAAAAAGCCGATAACCGCATTTTCAATCTGCGTGTTATCGGCTCTGCGTCTGTGCGTCTGGCTCTGTGATAACTAAAATCTTAAATTTTTCTACACTAATTAAGGTTTCTTGTTTGCATTTAGGACAAAACAAGGGGAAATTTTTCAGTTCAGTATCTAACCGCAACTTGATACGAGTTTTACTGTTACAGACTGGACATAGCAGCCACTCGAAGCTATCCATATAATTCATTTCAAATTTCTCTGAGCATCCAAACTCTTTGAGCCGTGATAACAGAACCAATCGCAATTATCATAGCCAATAGTAAGAACGAAAACTGTATTCCACTCATTGCCACTGTGTAAACATCAAAGAATTTTAATGGAGTTAAACAGTACAACATTGGAACTTCAAGATATTCGGCGGTGATACTGATACCATAAAAAAGCAATAATATTCCCGCGCCTATCCGAACAGCCCCTTTATAGGTTCTCGTCAGGCTGGAGGCCAAAAGCGTGATTGCAAACAAAGTCAACCCTGTCAAAAACAGGCCCAATGTGGTGGTAAAAACAGCTTCTCTTTGCTCTAAACCGCCCAGCGGCAAAATGGCGGTAAAATAATTACATAACCCGCTGAATACCGCAAGTGCAAACAAATTACATATACAGGCAACGGCTTTGGCACAGACAACTTTGCTACGGCTCACTGGTTTTGTAAATAGATATTCTGCCGTTCCCTGCGCCTGTTCTTTCGCTATACACGAAACACCGAGATAGACCGCATAGCTGTTGGTCAGCATCGTGGCCCAATAATACATACAGCCATACCAGCCCAAAGCAGAGGTCAGATCACCGCTCACGCCAAACATAGCTTTCAGAATTTTTGGGAAATCCGATATGAGCCCTGTCAGCTCATTGAGGCTGTCCTTTAGTGACAAATACTCAAAGTAAGCGAAGCCGCATAAAATCAAGACGATCCCCATCCATATCAGCAGTATCTTTCTTGTTAAACGCAGTTCGTTTTTCACTAACGCTTTCATTTACTTCCTCCTTTACACAGCCATCGCAATATCCCGCTTCAAGATTTTCCAGTATGCCAGCAGCGCAAACACAAACATCAGAAACAGATACCAGATCATATAGTCCCACGAATAAGACCCGGAATGATGGATCTCCGCCGGACTGAAAAAGGAAAACGGCGATAAAAAGCCAATAGCCCGGATACCGACAGTCCTTGAAAAAGAGGTGATGCAGTATTCCACAAACACGACCAGTCCAGATGTCAGAAGCGGAGAGCGGTTATTGGGCCGGAATACTCCCACCATTGTCCCCATCAATGCAAAAAAGAGAGTGAGAAGGACAAGGGAGCCTGCCACCAGAAAAAATTCCCCTGTTGGAAATCCGGGGCGAAACAGCGTCATCGTAAAAAAGGAGGCCATCACATAAAAAATTCCTGTTACACATACCCCGGCAAGGGTGCACAATAGTTTCCCTTTGTATATCGCCTGCCGTCCACAAGGTTTGGTATACAAATATTCTGCTGTGTTTTCCGTGCACTCCTTGGTATGTAAGGACAGGCCCAGGTGCATCCCGAAGATGCCGCCGGCAATCATGAAGAACCCTGTGAGAAAGGAATACATCCCCATAGGCTTTGTAAGAAGCTCCAGGGAAATGCCAACGGTTTCAAAAAATCCTCCCTGTGCAAATCCTGTCGGCAGCGTCCCCGCTGTTTCCACCATGCCATAGTAAACCGGCGTCATGGAAAAAATACATAGCGCAAGAGCAACGGCCCAAATCAGAATATATTTTTGTGACCGTTTCCATTCAAATCGAAAAATCTGCATGACGAGCCTCCTATTCGTAGTAGTGGAGGAATATTTCTTCCAATGATGGTTCCTCGATTAAAATGTCCTCCAGCTCCAACCGATGGAGCTGGTTCATAATTGTCATAACGGTTCCACTAAACATGAAGGATACAGAAGTTTTGCTCTTATCCCACTCCAAATTAGCCGTACCGGGAATAGAAAATAAATCCTCTGGAATGGCGTTTTTTGCTGTCAACGAGATTTTCTTGTAGCCGTTTCCCCGCAGTTCCTTCATGGATTGAACGCCGACCAGCTTCCCCTCCCGCAGAATGGCTACACGGTCACAAAGCCTCTGTACCTCGCTCAGAACATGGGACGACAGGAAAATCGTCGTACCGCGTTCATTTTCTTCTTTTAACAGGTCATAAAAGGTCTGCTGGATCAGCGGGTCAAGACCGCTGGTGGGCTCGTCCATGATAAGTAACTTTGGGGAGGGTAGCAAAGCCGAAACGATGCCGACTTTCTTTTTGTTGCCCAAAGACAGGTCGCCGATCCTCCTGGACAAATCCAAATTCAGCCGTTCCGCCAATGCTTCCATCCTGTTATGACCGGCCACTCCATAGAGTTCCGCCGTATAAAGAAGCATCTCTTTGACTTTCATGCTGTTGTAGTAACAGTTTTCGCTGGGGAGATACCCCACATCCTTTGCGATCTCAGATGCCTGCCGCCCACAGTCCAGTCCAAAGACAGAAGCGGTTCCTCCGGTGGGCTTCAACAGTCCCATCAAGGTACGGATGGTGGTGGACTTTCCCGCCCCGTTAGGGCCGATAAAGCCGAAAATCTCACCGCGCTCGACCGTAAAGCTGATTTCCTCAATTCCACGGTGCTTTCCATAGCTTTTGGTGAGCTTGTTTAGGGCAATCACAGGTTCACTCATAGCAGATATTCCTCCTTGTAAAAGTTGTGCTTCAACATATTTAGGATTTCTCGAAACTCTTTCATCATGCCGTCATAATCCACTCCGTTTTCCAACTGAACGGACATACCCTTTGCAAGCAGCATAAGCATCTGAAACACTAATTCTGCATCCTCCGGGTGTCTGAATTTTTTATAATCCTGCTCATGCAGAACGAGCGATGCAATGTATTTTTCGTTTGTTTCCGAAAATATGGCACCTTTCAATTCCGGCATTGGTTCTGCGGCCACGCTTGCAATAAACGATGCAATATGCGGGTGCTTTTTCAAGTTTTCCACTTTCATAACGCTGGCTTCCCATACACGGTCAAAGAAATCTGTGGTTTCCTCCAATGCGCTCGTGTTATATGCTTGTTTCATTTGGGCAGCGCAGTAATCAAATAAATATTGGTAGAGTGCCTGTTTATTCCCAAAATACTGAAAGATAGACGCCTTTGAGATACCTGCCGCTACCGCAATATCATTGATTGATGCTTTTTCATATCCATGTTTTGCGAAACAGGCCAGAGCCGCATTGCGTATGGTATCCTGCTTTTTGATTGATAGAGCAAGAAATTTTTCCATCGTATTACCCCTCTCTGAATAACCGTTTCGGTTATCATTGAACAGTATAGCATAAATAACCGAAACGGTCAATAGTGCTTTGCTTTATTTTTAGGGGAGCGCACAAACGGCAAGCAATTCGGGTGTGGCCACACTCCGAAATTTTTGCAGGCCGCAGGCCCGCAAAAATGCTTGTTGGGGAGCTCCCCAAACCCGCTGGACTTCGGGACAAATTGTCCCAAAGTCCCGGCGCAAGCGCCTGTTGGATGCGGCCCGGGCTAACGCTCCTGGGCCTTATTTTCCCGCCCGTCCGTATGACCGAGCAGATAATCAATGTTTGCCTTGACCGCAACGGCCTGCCGCATATCCGCCTGGGCTTTGCGGTACTCGGCATAGAGGGCCTTTTTCTTTTCGGAGAGCTCCCGGCGCTCCTTTTTCAGCGTGTCCATTTTTGGGAGCTTCGCCCCGCCTAAAAGATCATTCATGGCAGCTTTCGCCGCCCGGTATGCGGCCAGCTCCGCTTCATGCTGGGCCAGATATTTTCTGCTATACCGGGCCGCCTTATAGCCATCGAACACGGGCCGGGTTTTTGCAAAATCCACCGTAGCGCCCATGAGCTGTACTGTATGGGAGAGGGCTGCTTCGGTTTCCCGAAGCTCCCCAGCCAGGGCGTGAAAGCGATCCACCGCCGCCTCGGTACTGGCCGCCAGTTCCTCATAGTTTGTGAGCTTATGCTCCTGGAGATATTGGAGCGCGGCGGCCATCTGTTTGAGGTTGTAAACTTTGGCCCACCGCGCATAGGCCGGGCCCTTGCCCTGTGCCATACGCTCTTGAATATCAATAATCAGATTGACACGCCGGGGCGGAGCCGGGCCGTCTTTCGGGATCTCCGGGATAGGACGCTCCCCGGCAATCATCGCCCGGATGTCATCGGGATCAAAGCCTGGGCCCAGGACAGAAGCCCGCAGACGGGTGTACTTATCCTGCCCAGGAGCCAGGAACGAGATCACGCCGCCCCGCCCATGCTTCACCGCAAAGCCGGACTCCTCCATAAGCCGCAGGAACGCCGGAAAGTCGGCAGGCTTTTTCCCCAGGGCCTCCACGATGGCCCACCGCACCCGCTGTTGTGCAGAGGGCGGCTTTTCCCCGATCCACTGGCCATAGTGGAGAAAACGGCCCTTGCTGTGCTGTTTCGGATTTTGAATGACCGACAGCTCATGCTCGATGCACACCCGGTCAGAGAGCCGCCGCACCGCAAAGCTGGAGCCGATGAAGTTAT
>ERZ779843.3313-NODE-3313-length-13732-cov-3.861739_pt1 | contig 13732 bp, 13 predicted proteins | sample MGYA00511560_ERZ779843 | MGnify/ENA primary metagenome ERZ779843 (study PRJEB29588, sample SAMEA2158062) | human gut metagenome | biome: human gut; feature: human-associated habitat; material: faeces | place: Denmark | collected 2008/2010 ... | reverse complement strand
TCCATGAAGATGACATTCCAGCCAAAGAAAAGACAGAGAGCTAAAGTACATGGCTTCAGATCTAGAATGAGCACAGCAGGTGGAAGAAAAGTACTTGCTGCAAGAAGAGCAAAAGGAAGAAAGAAATTATCAGCGTAGGCCGCATATATGTGGCCTTTTCTTCTACTCAGAAAAATTAGGAGAATAAGACAATGAAGTATTCCGAATCACTGAAAAAGAACAAAGATTTCCAATATATATATAGAAAAGGAAAATCTTACGCCAACAAATATCTGGTCATGTATGTACTGGAAAATGGGACAAGTCAGAATCGATTAGGAATATCTGTAAGCAAAAAAGTAGGAAACAGTATAGTACGGCACAGATTAACAAGATTAATCCGAGAAAGCTATAGACTGCAAGAAGAACGATTCAGATGTGGATTAGATATAATTGTTATAGCAAGAATAGGCGCCAAAGGAAAAGATTATAAAGATATTGTCGGCGCAATGCTCCATCTGGGTCATCTTCATAAGATTATAGATGAGGGGTAACGTATTATGAAGAAGATTCTGCTCACTGGTATCAGATTTTATCAGAGATATCTGTCTCCGATAAAGGGCGGTTCCACCTGTAAATTTTATCCGACCTGTTCTCAGTATGCGAAAGAGGCAATTGAGAAATACGGCGCATTAAAAGGAGGACGACTGGCGGTGTGGAGAATTCTGCGTTGTAATCCGTTTACCAGAGGAGGTTACGACCCTGTTCCTTAAAAAGATTACAACTACATATGGAGGAAAAAATTATGGTACCAAGTTTACTGACTGCCGCTAACTGGCCGATTGTCGGACAGCTTTGCTGGATTCTGGGTAAGGTAATGAACTTTATCTATAATTTCCTGGACAAATGTCTGCCAAGCGATAGCGGGCTGGTAGGTCTGTCGATTATTCTGTATACGATTTTTGTGTATACATTATTACTTCCACTTACGATTAAGCAGCAGAGAACATCCAAGATGTCTTCTGTTATGAATCCGGAGATTCAGGCTATACAGAAGAAGTATAAAAATAAGAAAGACCAGGCGTCCATGATGAAACAGCAGGAAGAGATTCAGCAGGTGTACGATAAATATGGTACATCGATGTCAGCAGGATGCCTTCCGTTACTGATTCAGATGCCGCTGTTATTTGCTTTGTACCCGGTTATCTATAATATCCAGAAATATGTTCCGGAGATCAAGACAGCTCCAAAGGCTGTAAATGTATTCCTGACACTTCCGGATCTGACTATCTCACCTATGCAGATGATCAAGAACAGCGGAAGCTATGGTTTCCCGGCAATCGTGATCATTATTACTGCGATTTTACTTCCGGTATTATCAGGTTTGACACAGTATGGAAGTATCAAGCTTTCACAGGCTATTTCAGGCCAGCAGCTGGACAAAGATAACCCGATGGCGTCTACAATGAACACGATGAATATCACAATGCCACTGTTTTCGGTATTTATGGTATTCTCACTTCCGACAGGTATCGGTCTGTACTGGATCGTCAGTGCGGTAGTACGTTGTGTTCAGCAGGTATTTATCAATAAGCACTTAAGCAAGATTTCTGTAGAAGAGATTCTGGAGCAGAATAAGGAAAAGGCTGAGGAAAAACGTGTAAAACGTGGCGAGAAGAATGAACGTATCGCAGCAATGGCTCAGACGAATACCAAGAATATGAACAATCAGAACCAGAAGAAGAGACAGAGTACATCGAACCTGAGTGAAAAAGAAAGAGAAGCCAAGGTAGAAAACGCACACAAGAAAGCTGAAAATGCGAAGAAAGGAAGTCTCGCATCAAAAGCAAACATGGTGAAGAAATTTAACGAAAATGATTAGGGGGCGCTGTCATGGAGGATTACATTACTGTATCGGCAAAGACATTGGACGATGCGATCACCGAAGCGTTAGTTCAGTTAGGTGTAACAAGTGATCGCTTAGATTATATTGTTGTTGAAAAAGGAAGCGAAGGTTTCCTTGGAATCGGAAGAAAGCAGGCAGTAATCAAAGCCCGCAGAAAACGAGAAGAAAAACCGGTTGAAGAGACAGTGGAAGAAAGTAAAGTTGAAACACCGGTAAAAGAAGAAGTAAAACCAGAGAAGAAGACAGAGAAGAAGCCGGCAAAAGAGCATTCTCATACAAAGAAAAATGTAAGAGAAGAAAAACCGGAAGTAAAATCTGAGCCAAAGAAAGAAGTAGAACTTGCAAAAGTTGAACCACAGACGATCGAGACATGTGAAAAGTTCATTTACGATGTGATGAATGCAATGGGCATGGATGATGTAAAAGTTACATCTGTTGTAGATGAAGAAGGAGCACTTTCCATCAATATGGAAGGAAGCAACATGGGTATCCTGATCGGAAAACGCGGACAGACACTTGATTCTCTGCAGTATCTTACAAATCGTGTTGCCAACAAGATGCAGGATGGCTATGTAAGAGTGAAACTCGATACAGAGGATTACAGAAGAAGAAGAAAAGAAACACTGGAAAATCTTGCAAAGAACATTGCAAGCAAAGTAAAGAGAACAAGAAAGACAGTTTCTCTTGAGCCAATGAATCCATACGAGAGAAGAATCATTCACTCTGCGCTGCAGTCTGACCCGGCAGTATCCACACACAGTGAAGGTGAAGAGCCGTACAGAAGAGTTGTGGTAACACTGGTAAGAAACAGAAATAATCGATAATTAAGAGACAGGGGTCTTTAAGCGGCCCTTGTCTTTTTTGATACCAAAGTATGGAGGAAATATGGAACAATTATATAATTCCACAATTGCCGCAATATCTACGGCAATGAGTAATTCGGGAATAGGAATTGTACGAATGAGCGGACCGGAAGCATTTCAGATCGCAGACCGGGTATATAAGGGGAAAAAAGAGAAAAAACTATGTGATCAGAAGTCACATACCATTCATTATGGATATATTGTTGATGGAGAACAGGTAATTGACGAGGTTCTGGTCATGCTGATGCGCGGGCCGCACAGCTATACCGGTGAAGACACGGTAGAGATCAACTGTCACGGCGGTGTCTATGTGGTAAAACGAATTCTCGAACTCCTGATCAAAAACGGTGCACGCCCGGCAGAGCCGGGAGAGTACACTAAGCGTGCATTCCTGAACGGAAGACTGGATCTTTCGCAGGCAGAAGCAGTTGGTGATCTGATCGCATCGCAGAACGAATATGCATTGCAGAGTTCGGTAAGCCAGTTAAAAGGAAATATCAAAGATAAGATCAGCGAAATGCGCGAAAAGATCCTGTATCATACTGCATTTATCGAGACTGCACTGGACGATCCGGAGCATATCAGTGTTGACGGCTATGGAGAAACACTGAAAAAAGTCGTCGATGAGATCATGGAAGCAATGAAAAGATTGCTAGATAGCTGTGATGATGGTAGGATTATAAAAGAGGGCGTACGCACAGTCATCCTCGGGAAACCGAATGCGGGAAAATCCTCTCTGTTAAATGTACTTCTCGGAGAAGACCGGGCAATCGTTACTGATATTGCCGGTACGACAAGAGATGTACTGGAAGAACACCTGAATCTGAAGGGCATTTCCTTAAATATTATGGATACTGCCGGTATCCGTGATACGGAAGATGTGGTGGAGAAGATCGGTGTTGATCGTGCGAAAGAATATGCGGACAAGGCAGACCTGATCCTGTATGTGATCGATGCATCCAGACCACTGGATGAAAATGATGCAGAGATCCTGCATCTGATCAAAGGTAAACGTGCGATCATCCTGTTAAATAAATCCGATCTGGATATGCAGGTGACAAAAGAACAGGAAGAACTGCCGGAAGAATTTCCGGTGATCGAGATCTCTGCAAAGAATGTACAGGGAATCGAAGAGCTGGAAGATACGTTAAAGGAGATGTTCTTCCAGGGAGAACTGACATTTAATGATGAAATCTATATTACAAATGTGAGACAGAAAACAGCGCTTCAGGATGCATATGCTGCACTGGAACGTGTGAATGACAGCATTGCCGCGGATATGCCGGAGGATTTCTATTCGATCGACCTTATGGATGCGTATGAAGCTCTCGGTAATATCACCGGCGAAACGATAGGAGAAGATTTGGTTAATGAGATATTCAGCAAATTCTGTATGGGAAAATAAAGATAAATATGATGTCGTAGTCATCGGTGCCGGCCACGCAGGTTGTGAGGCAGCACTGGCGACGGCGAGACTGGGCTTTCAGACACTGGTATTTACCGTAAGTGTGGACAGCATTGCGATGATGCCTTGTAATCCGAATATCGGCGGAAGCTCGAAAGGACATCTGGTAAGAGAGCTGGATGCCCTTGGCGGAGAGATGGGAAAGGTCATCGACCGTACATTTATCCAGTCAAAAATGTTAAATAAATCCAAGGGTCCTGCGGTACATTCGCTCCGTGCACAGGCAGACAAAGCAGTGTACAGCAGAACGATGCGCTGCGTACTGGAGGCTCAGGAGAACCTGGAGATCAAACAGGGAGAGGTTGCCAATCTCCTTGTGGAAGATGGAAAGATCACGGGAGTGCAGACATTTTCCGGTGCAACATATCACTGTAAGGCGGTTATCATCTGCAGCGGAACTTATCTGAAAGCACGATGCATTTATGGTGATGTGAGTCAGTATACAGGCCCGAACGGACTGCAGGCGGCCAATCATCTGACTGACTGTCTGAAAGAACTGGGCATTAAAATGTACCGTTTTAAGACAGGAACACCTGCCAGAGTAGACCGGAAAACAGTTGATTTCAGCAAGATGGAAGAACAGTTCGGAGATGAAAGAGTGGTACCATTTTCATTTACCACGAATCCGGACAATGTGCAGATCGACCAGGCATCCTGCTGGCTGACTTATACAAATGAGACGACACATGAGATCATCCGTGCCAATCTGGACAGATCGCCGTTATATTCCGGCATGATCGAGGGTACGGGACCGAGATATTGTCCGTCTATCGAAGATAAAGTGGTAAAATTTGCGGACAAAAAACGTCATCAGGTATTCCTGGAACCGGAAGGGCTGGAGACGGATGAGATGTACATCGGCGGAATGTCAAGTTCGCTGCCTGAAGATGTACAGTATGCAATGTACCGTAGTGTTCCGGGACTGGAGCATGTGAAGATCGTGCGAAATGCGTATGCGATCGAGTATGACTGTATCGATGCGAGACAGTTAAAACCATCACTGGAATTCCGCAATATCAGCGGCTTATTCAGTGCCGGTCAGTTCAACGGAAGCTCGGGCTATGAAGAAGCTGCCGCACAGGGACTTATAGCGGGCATAAATGCCGCCAGAAAGCTGCAGGGCAAGGAATCCTTAGTGTTAGACCGCTCAGAGGCTTATATCGGCGTTCTGATCGATGATCTGGTTACAAAGGAAAGCCATGAACCGTACCGTATGATGACTTCGAGAGCAGAATATCGTCTGCTCCTTAGACAGGATAATGCGGACCAGCGTCTGACGGAAAAAGGCTATGAAGTCGGTTTGATCTCACAGGAGCGTTATGACCGTCTGAAAGAGAAAGAAAGACTGATTGAGTCTGAGATCGAAAGATTAAAGAATGCCTATGTCGGAACCAGTGAAAAGGTACAGGAACTTCTGGAATCTTATGAAAGTACACCTTTGAATTCAGGAAGCAGTCTGGCAGAACTGATAAGGAGACCGGAATTATCTTACGAAGCTGTTACGGATATTGATGTGACGAGACCGGAACTTCCGAAAGATCTGGCAGCAGAAGTGATCGAGCAGGTGGATATTTCTCTGAAATATGACGGTTATATCCAACGTCAGAAACGCCAGGTAGAGCAGTTCAAGAAGATGGAGAATAAGAAAATTCCGAAAGATATGGACTATGATGCAGTGAACAGCCTTCGTATTGAGGCAGTTCAGAAGCTGAAAGAGTACAGACCGGTGTCAATCGGGCAGGCATCGCGTATCTCTGGTGTATCTCCGGCAGATATATCAGTATTGCTTGTGTATCTGAGTGGAAATCACAGATAAGAAATCATAGATAAATTAATAAATGTGATGAAAAAGTAAGAAAAGCGGGATGAGCAGCTGTAATATAATGAAGTATATCAGTAAGAAAAATATCTAACACGAAAATAAATGTATTAATATTGATATACGATAAAAATATAATTATACAGTAAATATAATGATAAGTATATAAAATGAATAAGACAAAAAATTATACATTTTATATACTTATTAATTTTAGAGAGAAAAAAGGAGAAAAATATGGACCAGATTTTGAAAAAAAGCCTGGAAAAGATAGGGATAGAGATCACAGACGAGCAGAAAGAGCAGTTTGATACCTATCATAAGCTTCTTGAAGAGTGGAATAAGGTGATGAACCTGACCGGAATCACAGAATATGAAGAAGTTGTAGAAAAGCATTATGTAGACAGCTTGTCGATTGTAAAAGTAATGGATATGAATCATGTGGATACAGTGATCGATGTGGGTACAGGAGCTGGTTTTCCTGGATTACCGCTGAAAATTGCATTCCCACATCTGAAAGTAACATTATTGGATTCATTGAATAAGAGGATTAAGTTCCTCAATGCGGTGATTGAAGAGCTGGGGCTGGAAGATATCCACACAATTCATGGAAGAGCAGAAGATTATGCCAAAGATGCAGCATATAGAGAAAAGTATGATCTGTGTGTATCCAGAGCAGTTGCAAATCTGGCGACATTGAGTGAATATTGCCTTCCTTATGTAAAAGTAGACGGTATGTTTATACCTTATAAATCAGGTGAAATTGATGAAGAGGTAAAAGGATCGAAGAAAGCGGTGAAGGTGCTTGGAGGAGAGATAGAAGATGTAGTGAAATTCGAATTGCCGGGAACGGATATCGGAAGATCCTTTGTAAAGATCCACAAAGTGAAGAATACGGCTAAGAAGTATCCGAGAAAGGCAGGGATGCCTTCAAGGGAGCCGATTGTTTAATCGTTGGAGAAATGGCTTACCCCGGGATGGAATGAAAATGAGATAGGGATTCCTGTGCTGATTCGGTTATGGGGAAATTCTAAAGCAAATAAATTGGCCTAAAAGCAGCCATCAAAAATCCAAAACTCGCGTTCGCTCAGACAATGGATTTTTGATGACTAACGGCCAATTTATTTACTTAAGAATTTCCAACCATGACCTCATATGCACAGGAATCCCTATCTCATTTTCATTCCATCTGGTTTTCGCGGGCGGCAATGATTAAATAATGAGAGTGTAGGGGTGGTGTGGATATGAGGATAGGTGTTGGAAGCAGAGGGAGAAAAATTGGTAAAAGGGAGAATGTTTCACGTGAAACATTCTCCCTTTGTACGTGTGTAGGTTACTGGTGGATGGAATGTATAATAATAACTGAGCTTGGTTGTAAATGTTAATGATAGTCTTTGAAATAGTAATTAGCTTATACTATATCAGCGCAAATCCTTGAATTAGCAATTGTCGCTTAATAATAAATCTATTTGTTCCAAGAATGCATTGGCGTTTTCGCGTTGTGGAAGTAATCCGCTGCCTGGGACTTCGAGGTGTTCGATAGATGGAAGTATGTGGCAGTATTCGGTGGCTTTTTGTGATGTTTCTGGTGCGTTTTTACCTGTGATTACTGCGATTGAGGTTGTAAGTCCTTCGAGACAGTGGGCAACATTTACAGTTGTGTAATGTCCTAAAATGCTGGCGTAGAGATATTTACACTCTGCTGAGTCGGAAAGAGCGGTGTTGCGTGCGCCTACATTATAAATAAATGTTCCGTATATAGGGATATTTATTATCTTTGCAAGTAGTTTTGATTTGTGATTTGGAGCTTTTGCAAGTGCATGTGTGCTTTCCGGACAAACCAGAATAATATGGTCAATCTGGTCGGCTATATTCTGACAGGCAGCTGTTACAAAGGAGGCTGAAGCCCCGGTAGCTACGATATCTGTCTTTTCGCCTATAATATCACGAATAAAATCAGTAAGCAGTTGAACATACAGATAGCAGGTATATGTAATTGCGGGCTTGTCGGATTTGCCGCATCCGAGAAGGTCTATCGTATATACTGTGTGTTCTTTGGAAAGAGTACCGATTACTTTATCCCATTCCATAGAAGAACTGTAATGATTCAGATCATGAATAAGAAGAACCGGAGAACCAGTTCCTTCTTTTTTATAATATATATTTCCAAATTTCCAATTATAGTAATTGGATTCATCTTCTTCTGAATGTTCATCGGAGGCGTTGAATATGAATTTATTTATTACATGGAATGCTAAGGTTGTCGTTCCAATTGCTGTTGAGATGAATAATAATGTCTTTTTCCAGTTCATGCTGATACCTCACTTTCTTTTCCTAATTATACTATATTTACTTATGAATTGGAAGATTGCCTTTACAAAATGAACATAAAATGAACAAAGTGAAGAAAATAGGACATTTTACTTGGAATATATGAAAAGAAGGGACACGAATAATAAAGCAAGTGGTAAAAACAAATGTTTCACGTGAAACATTCACAAAAATCGTATGTCACACAAAGATAACGAAAATAATATAGAGAACGGTTTTATATTTATGGAAAAGGGAAAATCTATGTTTCACGTGAAACATTTTCTGGATAAGTATTCTGAAAAGTGATATACTAGAATCATGTGAAATAAGGGAAGGTGATAATTAAATGGGACGAGTTATAGCCGTTGCGAACCAAAAAGGTGGCGTTGGAAAAACAACGACAGCTATTAATCTGTCGGCATGTCTTGCTGAAAAAGGACAAAAGGTTCTTGCTATTGATATGGATCCGCAGGGCAATATGACGAGTGGATTAGGAATAGACAAAGATGAAGTTGAAAAGAATATCTATGATCTTATGATTGGTCAGGCTGGTGTAGATGAAGTTCTGCAAAAGGAAGCAATTGAAAATCTGGATGTGATACCGACAAGCATTGACCTCTCGGCTGCTGAAATTGAACTGATCGGTGTGGATGATAAAGAATTTATTATAAGAAATGCGGTTCAGCCGATCAAAGATGATTATGATTATATCATTATTGATTGTCCGCCATCGTTAAGTATGCTGACAATCAATGCAATGACAACAGCAGATTCTGTACTGGTTCCGATTCAGTGTGAGTATTACGCACTTGAAGGGTTGAGCCAGTTAATACATACAGTGGAGCTTGTAAAAGAAAGGCTGAATCCTGTTCTGGAGATTGAAGGAGTTGTATTTACTATGTATGATGCACGAACCAATCTTTCACTCCAGGTAGTGGAAAATGTAAAGGAAAACCTGCAACAGAACATCTATAAGACGATTATTCCTAGAAATATCCGATTGGCTGAAGCACCAAGTTATGGTATGCCGATTAATCTGTATGATCCAAAGTCTACAGGAGCAAGCGCATATCAGAGACTGGCGGATGAAGTTATGAATAGAGAGTAAATGAAAGATGTAATGTAGGAGGAAACGAATGCCAATAAAGAAAAAAGGATTGGGGAAAGGACTGGACAGTCTGATTCCTGATAATAAGAGCATGAAGTCTGTTATATCGGAAAAAACTGTGGAATCAAAAGAAGATGCAGCAGCTAAATCCGGTGTACAGGTAATGAAAATTAATGAGGTTGAGCCAAACAGAGACCAGCCGAGAAAGAATTTTGATGAAGATGCTCTCCTTGAACTTTCGGATTCGATTAAGCAATTTGGTGTGTTACAGCCATTGCTTGTTCGAAAAAGAAAAGATTACTATGAGATCATTGCGGGCGAAAGAAGATGGAGAGCTGCAAAACTTGCCGGAGTAAAAGAGGTTCCTGTGATTGAAAAGGAATATACAGATCAGGAAATTCTTGAGATAGGTTTGATTGAGAACATTCAGAGAGAAAACTTGAATCCGATTGAAGAAGCAATTGCATACAAGAGACTTCTGGAGGAATTCAATCTGAAACAAGATGAAGTCGCAGAGAGAGTATCGAAGAGCAGAACAGCCGTAACGAACTCTATGCGTTTGCTGAAACTTAGTGATAAAGTTCAACAGATGATCATTGACGATATGATTTCAACGGGACATGCAAGAGCATTGCTGGCCATTGACGATCCTGAGCTTCAGTACACACTGGCAAATAAGATATTTGACGAAAAACTCAGTGTAAGAGAAACTGAGAAATTGGTCAAAGAAATAAAAAATCCAAAGAAGCCGAAAGAAAAGAAACCGGTGGCCAATTCATTTATTTACCAGGATCTGGAAGAAAAAATGAAGAGTGTATTTGGAACAAAGGTAAGTATAGCATCAAAAGGAAAGGGAAAAGGTAAGATAGAGATAGAATATTATTCAGATGACGAATTAGAACATCTGTTCGATATGATGATGAGCATTAAAAGAGGAGAGTAATTGAATATGGATAGCAAAATACTGAAAGCACTTGGTATCGATCCGGCATTAATATTTATATTTTTGCTGATACTGATTGTTATATTATTCGTTCTGTATGTAAATGTAACAATGAAGTATAATCGATTGAAAAGCAGCTATACGACGTTTATGCGTGGTAAAGATGGAAAAACTCTGGAAGAAAGTATGATGTCGGGATTCTCGGATGTAGAGGCCATTCTGAAATATACAAAACAGAATCGTACAGACATTCAGAAACTTAACAAGAAGATGGAAAAATCTTACCAGAAACTTGGAATTGTAAAGTATGATGCATTTAATGAAATGGGTGGTAAACTCAGTTTCGCACTTGCAATGCTGGACAATAATAATACTGGTTGGATCATCAATGCGATGCACAGCAGAGAAGGCTGCTATACTTATGTGAAAGAGATCGTAAAAGGTGAAAGTTATGTAGAGCTTGCAGAGGAAGAAGCAGAAGCACTGGATAAAGCAATCTTCGAAGATGGTTATGAAGAAGAGGTGGATAAAGCAGTTGCATCTGCAACAGGAAGTCTTAAGTCTGTTAAGTCTGGTCCGGCAAAGAATGGAAATCAGAAAAGCACGAATGCGAGAAATACAAAACAGACATCTGGAAAAGCAAATAATGGTAAGATCTTAAATGCAAGAACCAGTAATGTGCGTCCAGATATGGCAAGACCTGAAAAAAATAGAAAAGAGCAGATCATATAACAGATATGAGAGCAGGAGGAGTTTAGAAAAATGTTAGATATCAAATTTGTAAGAAATAATCCGGATGTTGTAAAGCAGAACATTAAGAACAAATTTCAGGATGAGAAATTACCTTTAGTAGATGAGGTAATAGAACTGGATCAGAAGAATAGAGATATTAAGGGAGAAGTAGAAGCACTCCGTGCAGAAAAGAATAAAATCTCTAAACAGATCGGTGCATGTATGGCACAGGGAAAGAAAGAAGAAGCGGAAGAATTAAAGAGAAAAGTAGCTGAGAGTGCTGCAAGGATCGAAGAACTTTCCAAAGAAGAAAAAGAAGTAGAAGAGAAACTGAAACAGAATATGATGATCATTCCGAACATCATCGATCCTTCTGTACCAATCGGAAAAGATGACAGTCAGAATGTAGAAATTGAAAAATTCGGTGAGCCTTTTGTTCCTGATTTCGAGATTCCATACCATACAGAGATCATGGAAGCATTTGACGGAATCGATCTTGAGAGCGCCGGAAGAGTAGCGGGAAATGGATTCTATTATCTGATGGGTGATATCGCAAGAATTCATTCTTCTGTACTTGCATATGCAAGAGACTTTATGATCAACCGTGGATTTACTTACTGTGTACCACCTTTCATGATCAGAAGCAATGTTGTAACAGGTGTTATGAGTTTCGCAGAGATGGATTCCATGATGTATAAGATCGAAGGAGAAGACCTGTACCTGATCGGAACAAGTGAGCACTCTATGATTGGTAAATTCATCGACACAATGTTAGAAGAAAAACAGCTTCCACAGACACTTACAAGCTATTCACCATGTTTCCGTAAGGAAAAAGGAGCTCACGGTATTGAGGAGCGTGGAGTATACAGAATCCACCAGTTCGAGAAACAGGAAATGATCGTTGTATGTAAACCGGAAGAAAGCAAGATCTGGTATGATAAATTATGGCAGAACACAGTAGATCTGTTCCGCTCACTGGATATTCCGGTACGTACATTAGAGTGCTGCTCAGGTGACCTGGCAGATCTGAAGGTAAAATCTTGTGACGTAGAAGCATGGTCTCCAAGACAGAAGAAATACTTCGAAGTAGGAAGCTGCTCTAACCTTGGTGACGCACAGGCAAGAAGACTTGGTATCCGTGTCAAAGGTGAAGACGGAACAAAATACTTCGCACACACACTGAACAATACAGTAGTAGCTCCACCGAGAATGTTGATCGCATTCCTGGAAAACAACCTTCAGGAAGACGGATCAGTTAAGATCCCTAAGGCATTACAGCCATACATGGGTGGAACAGAGAAGCTTGTACCTAAAAAATAAGCAGTTATAAGGATAAGCGTATGCATCAATATATGAAATCCATTGGATTTGGAAATATCAGAGACAAAAAACAGTTAACACAGATTTTAAAAGATGTGGAAGAATCCTATACACAACATCAGCTCGTTACACAGGATGAAACAACGGATCTTTGTGAGTTTGAAAAAGAATATGGAGAAGGAATCGGGATCAAGGTGTGCGGAGATATGGACATCGATGAACAGTTTGAGTACCGTTATTATACACCATATTTCAAAGGATCCGGTGTGACATCCTATGCGGATGTCAGTGTGGAACGAAGGATAGACCGGGAAGCATATGTGGGCATCTGTGAAGATACAAAAGTAGGCATTAATCTGGTATTTTATCTTCAGAATATGATGGAATATCTGAGGGAAAGGCAGCTTGGTGGAAGAAGTATCAAGTATTCTTCCGTGACATTGTCCGGTCTTTGCAATGAGGGAACCATTCTGCTTCCGGTGCTGAAAAGTAAAGAACAGGAGCGGGAACAGCAGGAAGATGTACACAATCGTATGCTGCTGTTAAGCGCAGCAAAATCTGGCGATCCACAGGCGATAGAAAGTCTTACTCTGGATGACATCGATACATATTCCAAAGTATCAAGAAGATTGATATCGGAAGATGTATTTACGATCGTGGATACGTACATCATGCCGTACGGAATCGAATGTGACCGGTATTCGATCATGGGAGAAATCCTGGAATATCGTCTTACCAGAAATGAGATAACGAGAGAAGATATCTGCATCATGAAACTGGATGTGAACGGTCTTCTGTTCGATGTATGTGTACCAAAAAGAGAGGTCATGGGCGAACCGGCAGTCGGACGCAGATTCAAAGGAAATGTGTGGCTGCAGGGAAGAATCAACTTTTAATCCGCCATGCATTCGGAAGAAGCTTCCGATGGCAGACCCTTTGTATGTGGATAAATAAAGAAAAATGTGGATAAATATTTTTGAAAGATACAGGGAGGGGGAAAACCATCCCTGTATTGACTTTTACAGGATTAATAGGTAAAATAATAAAGTACGAGTTAGTCAGGCTCCCTTAGTTAAATGGATATAACAAGCTCCTCCTAAGAGAAAGCCGAGGCATTCCCCAAAGGGAAAAAATGAAAAACAACTTTCAGTTCGAATCTATTCTGAAAAATGCTAATGGTGACAACAAAGCATTCCCCAAATTGGGGAACGTTCTAATGTTACCAAATCAAAAAAATCTGTAGATTGACAACTCGAAAAAGAGTTGATAATCTTATATATGGCC
>ERZ779843.3277-NODE-3277-length-13859-cov-8.784990_pt1 | contig 13859 bp, 17 predicted proteins | sample MGYA00511560_ERZ779843 | MGnify/ENA primary metagenome ERZ779843 (study PRJEB29588, sample SAMEA2158062) | human gut metagenome | biome: human gut; feature: human-associated habitat; material: faeces | place: Denmark | collected 2008/2010 ... | reverse complement strand
GAACTGCCGTACATGGTTTTGCAGACCACTGACTAAGCCACTCATCCAAGGCACCATACGAATATTTCGTATATTTATTATTGTAAAAGATACAATAAATCTTTTGAGGTTCCTGGCGAACCTCAAATTATACATTTCTTTTGATTTTATTTTATCTATATTGCTGATAATCAATGAATGTTTTATTTATAAAATAAAATAAGATTAAACGAAATAAAACTTTGTAGTACCAATGTAGTACCAATTTAAAAAGAACCTCTATATTTGTGGTACTACAAAACAGATAAGATATGGCCGCAAGTTTTATTTTAAGAACGGACAAAAACGAGGGATATGCTACTTTGTTTGTTCGCATCCAGAATAGACTACCCAAAATAAATATCAGGGTATCTACAGGGCTGGAAGTTGATGTAAGGGAGTGGAACAAGTCTTTAACGAGTGCAAGAGCGTTAACTGCTTTCAGAAATGGAAAAGGCAAGGATCTGTTTATAAAATTAGATGCTATCATGTGCATGATCGATTCTTTTATTAGTGAAGGCATAGCATTAACTTCAGATCTCGTAAAAGAACGGATACATGAAATAGTTTTCGCTGAACAGATCAAGGCAGAAAAGGAACGGCAAGAAGCGGAATTAAGAAGGATAAAAGAGGATGTATCTACTTTCATTAATTTCGTGGACCGGTTTATAGGGGAATGCGAAACCGGCAAGCGCAAGAGGAGAGGAGGAACCACAAATATATCACCAGGAACAATAAAAAGCTATAAGGGGTTCCGTTCACAGTTAGCGGCGTATCAAAAAGAGAGGTTGAGGATAATACACTTTGCCGACTTAACGATAGAGTTCTATAATGATTTCCGCCTATTCTTGACTAGTAAATTTTACTCACCTAATACGATTGCTCGACTGATAAAGATATGTAAGACGATTTGTTACGCAGCCGAGCAATTGAAGCTGTTGGATGCAGGTAATATCCGTTCTGGATTTGAGGTTATCTATAGGGATGTTGACAATGTTTATTTGACAGATGAACGGATTAATGAACTTTACGAGTATGACCTATCCGATCGCCCAGCATGGGAAAAGGTTAGAGATGTATTTGTTGTAGGCTGTTTGACTGGACAGCGCATAAGTGATTACAAGCGTATTAACGCCAAGATGATCGTTACCCTTACCGACGGGAACCGTTATATTAAACTAAAGCAGGAGAAAACCGGAAATATTGTTTATATCCCTTTGGATTACCGGGTAGACGCAATCCTGAATAAATATAAGGGTGAACTTCCAAAGGTTTATGATCAAAAAATAAACGACCATATCAAAGAAATCGGTGAGGCTTTAGGATGGACAGAGATTGTAGAATTGGAGGAACAACGAGGAGCTATGGAATATACTGCAAAGAAAAGATTCTGCGACCTTATTAAAAGCCATACAGCCCGCCGATCGTTTGCTACTAATATGTATAGGGCTGGCGCATCCCTGAGTAGTATAATGGCTATCACTGGACACGCAAGCGAGCAGCAGTTAAAGACTTATCTAAAGTTAGACGAGTCTGAAAAAGCTATGCTGGCTGCAAAAGAAAATTATTTCACCAAATTGAAAGTAGCAAAATGAAATAGAGTAATTCGATGATGATGTTATAAGAGTGTTCAAATAAAGCGTATCATTTTACTTAATATAATAAAGTTCGAAAACTAAAAAAAAGTTTTCGAACTTTTTTTATGGGTGTTATTCTTTATTTTACGACAATAATCCTATTGTCGTGTATTCAACCTTTTGATTTTGATTTATTCGATTTTTTATTAATTTATTTGTGCTCATAAATCGAATAGATATAGTGGCCACATATCTATTTGAAACAAATAAAAATATAAAAAAAATATGAATTCAAATGATTTTATGAGCGAGTCCCAATTGATACAAGCACAGCGCAACCTAATAATGAATCTTTTTAGTCCTGTGATAGATGTGATTGTAGATAGAGTATCAGAAAGGTTTTCTGTTGCTGTAAATAAAGTTCCCCGATATTATACTCGCCAGGAAACGGCGAACATTCTCCATGTGACGTTACCGACTCTTCATAATATGGTCAAGCGTGGGGATATTACGGCAAAGCGTGTGAATGGTAGAGTTTTGTTTGATGCTGCAGAGATAGACAGTGCTGTGAAAGATTGTAGAATTTATAAATACAAACGTAAATAGGATGGTTGAACTATGGATATAAGAAAAAAGGCGACCGAAGCCGCCCCAGAAACTGGAAACAAAAATAACACAAAAAATCATATTCGTGCAACCGTTCGAGCTCTTTTTTTATCCGGTCGTAAACTTACCGCACGGGAAATCAACATGATTACTTGTAGTAATGATGCTCGAAAAGTTATATCAGAGTTGAGGCGTTCTGGTTGGAATATAACAGATTTGAGATTGTCTTCAGGATGTAAATTGTATTGGATTAATTCATTACCTCAACAAAAAGACTTAAACTTTCAGGAGGACCAGGCATGAATATAGGAGAAATTATATCCGCTTTTGATGTACTACAACAACAAGTAACATCTCCAGTGCAGCAATTGAGAAAAGAAATCGACCTTATGCGTTCTGAACTTTCATGGTATGAAAAGAAATACCCTGAATCAGATACAACTAAGCGCCGGGAAAGACTGATGCGTTTAGAGGTCATTTGTAAATCTCTTGAATCATGTGAGCCAATAAGTTTGATGCCTTTAATAAGGGAGAAACTCAATGAAGCACGACGACATAAATTCACCCCAGATTGTGCCTGTGTGTGGTTGCCTTTATCGCCTTGTGTTGCAGATTTATTACATGCAAAACCGGCTGTTATAGATTTGATAGGTTGGGATATTTCAACGCCATATGACTACAGCTATGTTGGGCTGGCAAATGCCGGAGGATTTATTTGTTCCGATACAGATGAGGAGGGCCAGAGATATGGAAACTAATGTTATAGGCTTGAAAATTGCTGCGAGTTTAGACGGTGTAAATATTGCAGACGATGATATCAGATTGTTGAGACAAGCCGAAATAGATTTAAGCACAGATATCCCGTCTCCACCACCAGTTCTTTATCAGGGTGATAAGGTTATGATTTCTAAAGGTGATTTTTCGGTCGTAGTCGGAGCTGCAAAGAGCCGTAAGACATTTTGTATTTCTGCTATGGTTGGGGCTTATTTATGTGCAGATGAGTATATGAACATGAGCAGCCCTAATGATGCAGGTAATGTTCTCTGGATTGACACAGAGCAATCAATATATCATGCGGCGAAAGTGGCGAAACGAGTATGCCGGATTGCAGGATTACCAACCGATCAGAAAACGGAACGCTTTCGAATGCTTTGCTTTCGGGAATATGAACCGGACCGGCGCCGAGAGTTGACTGATAAGGCTATTCGGTTATATCAGCCTTCTTTGGTTGTTGTTGACGGAGCGGCGGACCTTATTCTGGATGTAAATGATAGCTCTGAAAGTGCAATGCTGGCTACTATGTTCATGGATATAACTAAAGAACTGGATAACCATATTGTCACGGTATTACATACCAATCCGGGAGGAGATAAGCCAAGGGGCCATTTAGGGACAAACTTTCTCAATAAGGCACAAGCCTTGTTTATTGTCCGAGCGGATGGTGATATCTCAACTGTATCAGTAGAACGATGTCGGGATATAGCGGTTGATGATTTTGCCTTTGCTGTCAATAATGAAGGTTTGCCGGTTCTTGCTTCTATTCTTGATAAGTCTGATAAATTAGATAATCTTAATGCTATATTTTGTAAATATACTCAGCCTATTCGCTCTACAGATTTAAGAGACGCTATTATGGTCGACGAGGGTATTAAGAAATCTATGGCTAACCGAAGAATAAGAGAGGCCAAGGAAATAGGGGTACTGATAGAAAATAATGTTGGCTTGCTCTATTACAAAGGAAAGGAGGTAAACAATGAATCGGATCAATTACCTTTTTAAGCGGGTACAATGCTGGGTACAATCGGGTATTTTCGGGTACTGTGGCAATGGTACGGGTAACCGGGTACACACCCCCCTATATATAGGGGGTGTACCCTGTACCCACCTAAGTGGCCATAACCATAGTACCCTCCTATTACTAATTAATCATTAAACTTAATTGATATGGATATTTCAATTATACCAACAATACAGCGATTGAAGAAGCCGTCCAAACCCCGGTACATAAAACCGGACAGCGTGAAACGACTGGAAGCCGATTATTTTGAATGGAAATACCGTAATAGTACCATTCCCACGCAATGCCGAGTAAAACCGCATTTCCGGGACGATACGGCTAACGGATTGACAAAATGCATAGAGGTATGGTCAAGGATAAATAATGCTTTCTATCAACGCCAGAATAGTCAGGGACAGTATGACTCACGATTGGGCCGCTGGCGGAAGTCAGGAACGACGGCCGGCATTGCCGATGTACAGGTGACGCATGAAGGCCGGGTGTACAATTTTGAGATCAAGATAGGCAGGGATCGCCAATCTGACGTACAGAAAGCGGTTGAGGCCAGGATAAAAGCTGCTGGCGGTCATTATGCTGTCGTTAAGTGTTACGACGATTTTTTAAATGAAATAATCTGATTATTAACAATTTAATTTAAAACATGGAGACTATTAAAAAAGATGGTTTGGTTATAGAGATTAACCGGCACAAATTGCAAATTGAAAAGATTCAGCAGATCGTGAATGATATGTTGAACGAGGGGTTTAACTTTTCTTCCGACGAGTTGAAAGATTTACGAGGTGATTGTAATTCGCTTCATAAACAGGCGGTAGATATGGCACGGAAAGATGCTTCACGGATAAAAGTATTGTTCTTTCGAAATAAAGATTATGAAGAGGCTGTGAAACATCTGCAATGTGTGATAAATAACAATGCGGGCAAATTGTATACTGTCCTTCGTTCCGGTGCTTTGCATCCACTGGATATTGACGCCTATGAAGTGAAAGACGGAACCGTCACTATATCTTCCGCATGGCTAAGCCGGAAAGAAGAAGAGTTTACTATTCGCCCGACACCAGAAAGGATAAAGGCGCACGAACTGGTGCAAAAACTGAAAAAGGCAATTGATGAACTGAACGACTTCGTATCTGGCAACCCATATTTCGGGAAAGGCTTTAGCTATATCAACGATGAACGCCGTTGCCTGTGTCGATTGACAGAAGAAGGAGAGTTTTATGTAGAAGACGAAAATTTCGAATATATCTAAAAAAACAAATTAATTATGACTACAGAAGAAAGAAAATCATTCGACGACTTTAAGCGTGAATTATTGGAAAACCCAACATTTGGACTTAATTTTTTTGGAAACATGGACAAGGTTGAACTTGATAACGTTGGTGATCTGATAACACGAAACAGGCTGATGAGCGAGGCAAAAAATAAGTTCATTTGTCAACATTTGGGAATCCGCTATCGGAAAGAGGATTTCGACGTATCAGAGAAAGATTTGGCCGAGGAATGGGCGAAAGACCTACCTGATAGAAGTTAAACATTAAAAGATAAAATTATATGGACAGATCATTAGCTATTGGAGGTGTTTTGTATGAAATTATTTCCCCATCTGTGAGAAATGTAAGCCTTGCACAGGAATATTTGAAAGAATTGCCGGAGGAGAATAATCTCAAGGAAATATTTTCACAATTGGACAAAGAAAGACTCTGCAAAATCCTTTCTTGCTTTATAAAAGGTGATTTATCTTTAGTTGACAAATTAAAAGAAGACAGCAAGGAAATTCTTGTAGATATCCTTTCTATTGAATACGAAGATATATTGAGAGATATTGCACAATTATCCAATATTACAGAACAGATATCAAAATTAGCAGCTATTTCAAAATGAAAATAACATCTGATTTGTCTGGCATTGACAAGTTTGTTCAAGACGTAAGGGATGAACTAAAACAAAAGATGATTGATATTGCCCATGAAGGCGTACAACAAGCGAAAGACAAGGGGGAATATAAAAATCATACTTACAACCTCCGCAGTGCTCCGGGGGCTGCGGTTGTTTTGGACGGTAAAATAGAAGATATGTATGTTCCAGCCGAAACAGGACATAACGAGGCAAAAGTAAAAACGGAAAATCTTTTGCTTTACGGCAATAGACCCCAAAACGGTATTATGCTGGCTGATGGCATGGAATATGCGTCTTTTGTAGAATCAAAGGGTTTTGATGTAATATCAAAACCGGCAATTTCCATTAAAAACAATGCTGAAAAAGAATTTTCAAAATAAAACAAAAGAGTATGGCGGGATTAAAAATAAATATTGACTTTGACTTGAATAAGTTCAACAGGCTGGTTAAAAGGGTGAATGAACTCAAAGAAACTCTCAACGAACTTGGCAGAAGCCATCCTAATTTCAATAAGTTGTTAACAGAGCTTGAAAATACAAGTAACGAAATGAAGCGGATGAAATCGGAGTTGTTGAGTATTAATACCGCTTTGGCACATATCGATTTATCCCAAAAAGTGGTAGAAGATTCCAAGAAAATCAGAAAATCTACGGATGAAATAGGTGATTCATTCAGAGAATATGCAGATTCTATAAATGGAATCAAAGCTCAAATGAAAGAGCTTACTCAAGAATTTAACAGGATGAGTGAAGCGGAAAAAAACGGTGCATCAGGTCAAGCAAACATAAATAAATGGGCCGAATTGAATGCCCAATTGAAAATCACATCCGAAGGGGTGCGTGCTTTATCAAAAGAGTATGCAAACAATGCAATAATAAGTCAAGCCCAAGAGGGCAGTTTAAAATCGCTCCGTGCACAATTGTCAAACTTGAGATATGAATATGACAATATATCTCGTGACCTTCGTAATGGAACAACAGGGGCCGAACTGGTTGCACAAATAAAAAAAGTGAATGACGAGCTTAATGTAGCGGAACAAGCAACCGGCCGGTATCAGCGAAATGTCGGAAACTACGCCTCTGCTTGGAATGGGTTAAATGTGCAAGTTCAACAAGTAGCTCGTGAACTTCCATCCCTTGCGTATGGCTTAAATACGTTCATATCGGCCATTGGTAACAACTTGCCCATGCTGGCAGATGAAATACAACGAGCCAGAAAAGAATACAAATCTCTTATCGCCGAAAATAAAAAGGCTACACCTGTATGGAAACAACTTATTTCATCTATTTTTAATTGGCAAACGGGATTAGTGGCGGGAATAACGGTTTTAGCCTTATACAACAAGGAAATAATAGAATGGACGAAATCGTTATTTAACGCAAAGAAAACATTGTCTGAAACGTACAAGACCACAGAAGAGTTTAATAAAAGTGTAAGTGTAACGTCTGGAAATGTCATTGCCACATTAGAGCAGTTATCTGCTGGCTGGAAAAAGTTAGGCGGAGATATCAAAGCACAAGAAAAGTATATCCTTGACTATAAAGATGATTTTGATCGTTTAGGTGCCGCCGTTAATTCTGTAGAAGAGGCGGAAAATATTTTAATCAAAGGCAAAGCTGCGTTTATTGAAAGCATTATTGCTAAAGCAAAGTCTACATCTATAATGAAACTTGCATCCGAAGAATATGTGAAGTATCTCCAAAAGATGAGGGAAGCGGAGGCCATGCCTGAAGGACGTACACGTTCCTATTGGAATTATGCTGGTGCTGCTAATGGAGGGTTCCAAAAAGTTACTTTTTTCGAAAAGAATAAAGAGAAAATAGCAACAGAAGAAGAAGCGAAAAAATACCTTGATTCTTTTAATGCGATGATAGACGATGTTATCGAAGCTGAAAAGGATGGAACCGAAAAACTAAAGAATGCAGGGATAGAACTCACAAACTCATTGGTAGAGGGTTCTGTCGGAGCAATAAAGGCCGCCATTACTCAAAAGCAACAGGAATTAGAAAAAGTAGTTGATCCTAAAGAATACCAACGTATAGAGGATGAAATTAAAGTGATGCAGGCAAAGTTAGAAGCTATAACCGGGAAATCGACGAAAAAAGAAAATGCTGTTTTCGATCAGAAAAACCGGTTATTAGAAATAATATCTAAAAATGCTCTTGAGCGGATTGAAAAAGAAATAGAATTAGAGAATCAAGCAGCACAGGAGCGCATAAATGCTATGGATGAAGGATTTAATAAGGAACAAGCTCAAAGGGAATTTAATAATAAAAAAGAGCTTCAAGCCTTACAAAGGCAAAAAGAAGAATATATCCGATCTTATATCCAGACACAAAAGGAAATATTTGAAGCGAAAGAAGATTTGAAAGCCAAACAAAATCCGAATTATAAAAAACAGTCTTTCGATTCTTCCTCTATATCTGTCGATACGTCTATGTTCGATGTTGTTGAAATGTTGACAATAAAAAGACAAAGCGCTGACTTAGCTAAATACTATAAAGATTTATTGTCCACATATCAGGACTATACAACGAAGCGGTTAGAGATCCAGAAAAAGTTTAACAAAGATAGAAATGCATTAGAGAAAGCCGGAGCCTCACAGGAGCGAATAAACGAATTAGAGTACCAACGAAAAGAAACCTTAGATGCCATTGATTTGGAATTTGCGCAGCGTGAGGATTCATTTCAAGCATGGATGAATCATATTGCTAATCTAAGTTTGGAAAAGTTGCGGGAAATGCTGATGCTTGCAAAAGAAGAATTGCAACGCCAGGAACTGATAAATCCTAATGATCCACAATTAGCGGTAATTCGTGCACAGGTTACTACATTAGAAAATTCAATCAGAAATAAACAAAATAATTCGTCACCTGGAAAAAGAACTGTCAAGGAATGGCAAGATTTGTATAGCACTCTTCAAAAAGTAGATCAAGAATTTACAGAAATAGGGGACACTGTAGGTGGTACGATCGGAGAAATAATCAAAGCAGCAGGAAACATTACTTCTTCAACCTTGCAAATGGTTGATAGTATTGTTACTCTGGCCAGTTGGTCTACAATTGCCACTAAAAGAGCCGCCGAGGGTGCTACGGCCGCAATAATCAAAGTAGAGCAAGCCTCTGTTATCCTTACAGCCATATCCGCTGCACTTAAAATTGCAACGTCAATTGTCGGGCTGTTTAAAAGAACGGATTATATGGCCGAGTTTCGGAAAGAAATGGCGAAATTGAACCATGAACTTGAAATAACCAAATTAAACGCTCGTATCGGTTCGGACGAGCACAATACCATATTGGGTAATGATTTATGGAAGAATGCCAAAAATAATATTGATGCGGCGAGGGAAGCTCTTCAAAAATATAACGAGACTCTCAATGATATTGCAAATAGAAAGGTGTATGAAAATATTTCGCAAAAAATAGCAAAAGCATTCGACATAGACCTAAGTCAAACTTTTGATTCATTGGAGGATTCCATAGCAAACATGCAGATACAGATTCGGCATTCTACATGGTTCAGGGATGCCAAATATCAATCTTTGAAAGATGCCGTGCCGGAATTATTTAACGAAGATGGTTCCGTAAATATGGAGGCTTTGGAAAAGTTTATAGGGTCGGATACCTTCAAGAAATTAAGCGAAGAGAATCAGAATTATTTGCAAAAAATGTCTGACGATTGGAAGGTTTATCAAGATGCTGTTGAAGAGGTAAAAGATTATTTATCTGATATATTTGGCGATCTGGGCAATACCATGATGGACACGATTGTTGAGGCATTTGCTAATGGGACCGATGCGGCCAAGTCGTTTGTTGATTCTGTTTCCGGTATGTTGGAAACGTTGGCTAAACAGATGGTGTATTCCGTCACTTTAGGCCCTTTGATGGAAAAAACACAAGAGGAAATGTTGAAAGTTATGCAAAATACGGGATTGTCGGATAAGCAAAAGTTTGATCAATGGACCGATATTTTAAATAGCCTTGTATCGGATGCTATAAGTCAACAGGAATTAGCCAATAAGTTATTAGAACAGTATCAGCAATTGGCAGCAGATAAAGGCTTTGACATATTTTCCCACAAATATTCGCAATCCTCAACATTCGGAACTTCACTCGCTGCAGATCAAGATTCTGTTAATGAATTGAATGGACGATTTACGGCCTTGCAGATGGTCGGAGAAGAAATAAAAGAGGAGTCTGTAAAACAGACTTCTGTTCTTGAAGTGATAGCTGGGGTCCTGGCTGGTGGAAATAAATCAATTGATAATCTTCCAGATATTTCAGCAGAAGGAAGGGCTATTGCAATAGAAGGCTATGAATCCCGTATAAATGTCGTTTTTCCGAAAAATGAATTTGCCAATATTGTCAATGGAATAAATGATGTAAAATCAATCATTGACGAAATGCGAACAAAGCAGGTCGAGAGTTCTATGGACATCCAAAGTGTAGCAGAAGCGACGACGACTATTGCTAAGAACAATATTAAAATTGCCGCAAATACGGAAGAAATAAAACAAAGTGCTAAACATGTGTTTGGATAAAATGGTATAAAGGCGAGGAATATTATTTTCGTACCTGTACGGACGGTAGAAATATGTCAAGGTTCCGGCAAGGGTAAAACAACACTAAGGTTACCCTAAGGAATATGTACATAAGTCCAATTCCAGGTTGACGCTCCAAATGTGGATTATGATCGCACAGGCTTAATACAGGCGATTTAAGGGATTTTATTTTTGAAAACGATGAAGACATGAGAGAGGTGTACTTAATTCTCCTACGGGCAAGAAAATGTGTAAAACCAGGCTTTATTTATTCCTTCTATCAATGTTGTCCATAAATTAACTATATTTGCAATGACGTTTTTCATGGTATAGTGTTTAGGTTATTCATTGGTGTTTATAAAGCCGTTTTACTAAAATCCCGTTACTGTCTTGATCTGGTAACGGGGTTTTCCATAAATTTGTGGAAAACTGTACGGAAGAATAGTACTTACCTGCCATATTTCTATTCAGGTTTATACCAGCCGGGGGGACGTTGGAAAACGCCCCTTTTTGCTATTAATTACGGTACGACAACCTGACAGCATATTTACAGCACCTTAAATAAAGATATTATTATAGATAAATAAAGATATAATATGTGAGAAAGTACCCCTAAAGGGGTACCAAAACCAAAGAACAAAGAAAGACGAGCTTTCTTTGTCTCATCCTCTTTATTTTAGACCTAATTTTCTTAATGCAGATTCTTTGGCTTTCGCTCTCTCCTGTGATAGTGATTTGACTTTACTCTTTGACTTGCTTTCAAGACTGATAACTGCAAGTTCTTCCAACGATTTGGTAAATGACAGGTAAAAGCCCCTTGAATGGTCGGAATACAATTTAAGCCCCCAATTCGTTTGCAACTCCAGCAGCACGTTGTCAATGTGGTAACGCATGGAGTATTTTTGCATGAGTTGTTCTGCAGAATTATCTGGTTCGGGCATATCTGCATACTTGACAGCCCACTTTATCAAGTCTGCCTCTTTTATCTCATATCCAGATGAATTTTTCCCTGCCATCAATTCGCCGGAACGAACAGCCCCTGTAATTTGATTGACACCAATACAGCCGCCACGAGAATTGATATAACGATGGGCGGCAGATGCAGAAAATATCTTTTCTTGTGCTTTTTCGCTCTTAATATCAACCAAACCGAACATACGGGCGATTATAAGGCTTTTATTCGTCTTGATATACCCTTTACGCCTAATATGCTTTTAATGGCACAGAACGCACAGAAATAGGCTATATCGGTCTCTTTTTTCGGGTTGTCGTAGTAATCCCAAAGCATTTTGAGCCTTACACTTGCAAAAGGAGTGCCTTTCTTGACTGAATCATGAATTTCCTTTGCCTTTTGCATTGTCCTTTCGATATTGCCGAATGTGATACTAAAAAATTTGGCGGCTTCTTTCATACGTTGGCTTTCGTTGCCAAATTCCAGACCTAACGAATGTTTGTAGGTGGCATAGGACATGATGCTATCAACCTTTTCCCTTATGTCCTTGAAAGCCCCCTGCAAAATAGTTATAGGGAAATTCATGTATTCTGCCTTTTTATCCATATTTTTACACTGTTAAATATTTGCGCTCGGTTGCTTGTGATAAGTAGCTGGGCGTTATTCATTCCGGCTCATACCCTTCATAATAGTAAGATTGGGTAATACCTTTAAAAATAACCTCACGATCGTTTACACGGTCTGTAACCGCCTTATTTAGTAACGTCCGTAGCTCCAAATCATTAATAGGGCTTCTTTCCATCGCTTGTAAATACAGAACCTTATCGACGCTCTGCCAATCAATAACAACGGAAAGACGTTTTTTTAGGATCATATCAAGCCAAATGCGGGTAGATCGTCCGTTACCTTCCATAAACGGGTGTGCAACGTTCATTTCAACGTATTTCGCTATAATTTCGTCAAATGTCGTTTCTGGCATGTTCTCTATCACTGGCAATATGGCATCAAGGTATAAACAGTTGGCAAAGCGGAAATTCCCCTTTGATATGTTAAGTTTACGTACTTTTCCGGCAAAGTCATACAAGCCGTCGAAAAGATACCGGTGTATGTCACATAAGCCCTTCACCGTCCCCACCTCGATACGGTCTATATCGCCGGTATCAAATAAAGCGTGAGCTTTTACAAGGCTTAATCTGTCTATTTCTTTCGTATTCATATTCATTCTACTTTGATGTTAATCTCATCAATCTTTACCTTTCAAATAATCTTTCCGAACTTCAAATTTTATTAGATTTTTAATTTCTTTTATATCATTTGTCATCCCCCAAATCTTAAAAAACAAAATGATTTGCAATATCCCAAATACTATAATCACAATCGATACAAACAATGTAATACTTTCCATGATAATCTATATTTAAGTGTTAATAAATCATTCTACTTTCTTCAATTCAAGTTTGGCTCCACAATTGGGACAGACAAATGATGTTTTCTGGCTATCAGAGAATAATTCCGATAAAGGTACATTTATTGCCTCTGATATTTTAACCAGCGTATCAAAAGAAGGCCTACTCTTTTCATTGATGATATTGGTCATATTTTCCCTACTAATACCAACTCTTTCAGCAAGTTCCTTTGCTGTTACATTTTGTTCTTTCAATACATCTTTAATTCTTAAATACATAATCGTTCAATTTATTTAAACACAAAAGTATTAAAAGTAATCTTTTATATCACATTTAAACTGTTAAAGTAATGTTAAATATTACTTTGTGCTTGCGTATAGTAATTATGCATATTACTTTTGCATCATAAAAGTAACACATAGTATAACAGTGAACAGATATACAGCTATGACAAACGAGGATTACATGAACAACGAGTTGACAGCGTTAGCCGCCATGACGGAAGAGGAAGCCTGCAAAGTTTATAATGTGGATTATAAAGCCGAGGCAGAAATCTACATTCGTGATTATTGGATGTACATAGCATAAACAAGATTACTAACACATAAACACTATACGATCATGACAACACTATTTAAAAGCCAAATGAGACAAGTAATGTCAGACGCTTGGAGAATTCACCGGGTAACGGGAGAAAGTTTCTCAGAGAGCCTAAAAAGAGCCTGGTTACTTCTGAAATTGAAAGCGCAAATGAAGCAAAAGACAGTACAGTTCTTCTATCAGAAAGTAAACGGTGAAATTCGTCAGGCTTTCGGAACTTTGAGAGATGAGGTTATAAACACGATTGTCAAAGAGACCGGGCGCAAACCTAACGATAACATGTTTATCTATTTCGATACAGAAAAACAGGAGTTCAGATCGTTTAAGAAATTCAATTTAATCAAGATCGGATAATTAACCCGGTAGGGGTATCGGTCAAACCGACCCCCTCTACCACAAACAAAATAATATTACAATCATGGAATTTAAAGATTTAGCAACAAAGTTCGAAGGTCTTACAGCAGACCAA
>ERZ779843.3268-NODE-3268-length-13883-cov-2.995299_pt1 | contig 13883 bp, 7 predicted proteins | sample MGYA00511560_ERZ779843 | MGnify/ENA primary metagenome ERZ779843 (study PRJEB29588, sample SAMEA2158062) | human gut metagenome | biome: human gut; feature: human-associated habitat; material: faeces | place: Denmark | collected 2008/2010 ... | reverse complement strand
AAAGCTTTCTTCGCCAATTTTGGTATTCTTCTTTTTTATCAACTTCTTCTTTTTCTAATTCGTATAAACTCCAACAAATATCATATAGAAAAAAATCAACATCCTCTATGGTATCATTTAATAATGCTTTTATAATTTTCTTATCCTTTTGCATTGATTGTCTATATAATTTATGATCACCCAATAAATTAACCAATCCGGTTGTTATCACAACATAACCTCTATAAGGAATTTGAGTACGTTTCATTTGTAACTCAAAAGACTCATACAACGCTTGATAAATCTGTTTTGCGCACTCATACTCACCAGATTTTTCAAGTTTATCTGCAATATTCCCAGCTAGACTCCCCTCCTCTCTCTGGAACACCCACATATTCCATTTTTCCAGCGGAAGTTCTGGCATCGTACAGGATAACGCCTCTTTTAACATTCGCAGATATTCATCTGAGGCCAACTTCTCTCGCTTATACAAAATATTGCTTTCCATAAACAGCACTTCCTGCCGATTTAATGGCACGTTCACATCCAGTTTTTCCTTAAAGCTCTGAAAACTTTCCCATGCGTTATCCCATTCTTCGCGTATAATAAAGTCAACAATTTCCTGTCTCTGGTGCAACACTTCCAGCGAATCAGTCTCAAGTAACAACTGCCCCTCTAGTCCCGTCTTATGATAAAACTGCATGAGCATTTCATAATTTCTGCCAGAAGGTCGATGCGTTCCCGCCTCTATTTTCTCTATCTGTCGCGCAGTCAGATGGTCTGGATTCGCAGCCGATACCTTTACCGCTGACAATCCCATTGCTTTTCTAAGCATTTTAAGTGTCAGTCCAATTTCATGCGTATTGCTGACACTAATGCTCTGCCACATTCTCTTTTTAGGGTGCGAAAACAACCGATATAATTCCTCAAATGTCTTGAGAAATTCTGTTACCTCTGTCTCTTCTTCCTTGTATTTCTGATCCTCTTTTCCTTTTACGCTAATGCATTCTAACACATTAAGCAGTTCTTCCAAAACAAAAACAACATAACGCTGTGAGTACTGATGTCTGAGTAGCTCAAGTGCTTCCATTCCATATGAAAACGCTTTTTCTTCATTGCCTGCATACAATTCGAGTTTCATTCCAAGAAGTGCCACCTGTGGATAAATCAATATCTGAACCTTTGGTTCAAACTTTGCCTGTTTTACATAGTCGGCTACCTTCTTGTGCATCTGCATAGCTTCATCTGTCTTACCGATAAGAAGCAGACAATTTGTCAGAAGCAAAATACTTTCCAACTCACAGGGAGCCAGTAAAAACTTTGACAGCTTCTTTTTTTCCCATCCATCGGGTAATGTACATAGTACCGTCTGCTGTGCGCTTTCCACCAGATTTTCTCCCTCTGATTTTTCACGTTCAACGTCAACGCTCTTGCTCTCAAAACTTTTTTTGTACGCCTGCATCAGAAGAATGGTCTGCATTTTCTTTAAAAACTGCTCTTCAAATGGCGTTTTTTTTCGATACTTTTTCTGATACACTTCTAGTAATTGCTGTGCTTTCTGCGGCTGCTCAAAAACAACTAGACAGATATCCTCGCGGTCTCTCCATCCGTTCAATTCCCTTGCATCTGCCATTACCTCAAAATATTCAGTCGGCACACCTAGTCTTTGCAGCAGATAGTCACCTATCATTTTCTTCCATGGCGTGTCGCCATTTTCCATTTTCCTAAGCTCAGTTCTGGTGCAGACACCTCTTGATATTTTTTGTTCAGAGATGCCGCGGCGGCATCGCTCCTTATACATGAATTTTCCGCAATATTGGTTATACCGCCGCAGCCATAGTAATTCCTCTTTGTTCATATATTATTGTTCAATCCACACTCTTTTATCTAATTCCGGGCAGCTGATGCATACCTTTACATCTTCCTTTGGCTTTACATAGACAATCAATCTGCCGTTGTGTGTCTTTCTGTGTGACTCGCAGTATGGCGTTAGGTCTGCTAAATCACCGTTTTCTAGTCCGAGAAGTGTTCCTCCTATTACCTCTGCCGTGATTTCCAGATCTTCTGCCGCAAGAACACCATTTTCATCGGTAAGTGAAACCTCGATCTGCATCACTTCTTCCTTATTTATAGTTTCTTCTGCATGCCATACATTTGCAGACAGCTCGACTGCTTTTCCTGCTGTCTGAATGCTACACTCGGCTTCGCCGCACACTGCCTTAAGTACACCTGGCTCATAAGCAAAACGCCATTCGGTGCAGCCTTCTTTTTCAAGATATGTTCCATCGTGCAATGACTTTTCACCATCAATACCAACTATACTAAGAGAAATAGTTTCTTTTTGCACATTTGTGAATACTCGTACAACGACATTTTCTCCGTCTGTATAATTCCAATGTGCATTCCACGGTCTCCACTCATGCTCATCACCATCATCTGGGCGTGTCAGGATACAAGCAAATGGTTCTGTGCTCCAGAATGCCTTTCTTCTATAGAAACCCGGCTTTTCAAATCCTGCAAGATCCATTAAACCAGCTGATGAACCATGAATCGGCCATCCATGTGCCTCTCCAAGATAATCAATTCCTGTCCACAAAAACTGTCCGCTGATATATGCATTGTCGCGCACCGCACACCACTGCTCGTAGCCGCCGCCATTTTCGCTGCCTAAAAATGGCTTGTCTGGAAAACGTTTGTGGCTTTCCTCATACAGATGCTCTTTATAATTGTAGCCAACAACATCAAGTGCATCAAAAAATCCAATATGAGATGACAGCTCTGGGAAGGCTGCTGCCAATGTAACTGGTCTTGTGGTATCCTGTGTGCGCACAATCGCTGCCAACTCCTTTGCAATTGCGCTAAGTCGCTCAGCATTTGGCTTATCCGGGTCATACTGACGCTCCTTTGCCGGCTTGTTGGCATCGTTGTTTCCTGTCATGGTTTCAAATAGTGGATGGCAATATGGGTCATTCGGGTAGTCGATCTCATTTCCAATGCTCCACATAACGATGCTTGGATGGTTGCGGTCACGGCGTACCATATCGGCGAGATCACGCTCATGCCACTCTGGGAAATCTTCTGCGTAGCCCTCATGCTTTGGCGGATATACATTATGACCGGTAGACCACTTATTCTTCGGATTTTCCCACTCATCGAATGCCTCATCCATCATTAAAAGTCCAAGCTCATCACACAGATCATACAGCTCTGGCATATGCGGATTATGACTGCAGCGGATTGCATTGCAGCCGCCTTCCTTCAATTTAAGCAGTCTGCGAAGCCATACCTCACGATACATTGCTGCACCAAGACAGCCGCCATCATGATGAACACATACGCCCTTAAACTTTGTTTCCTTTCCATTCAGGAAAAAGCCTTGATCAGTATCAAATGAAAATGTTCTGATACCAACGCGCTCTTTATCTAATACAATCACATTTTCATCTTCTTTTTCAAATGAAATGCAAAGCTCATATAATGATGGTGATTCACAAGACCAAAGCTTTGGTTTTCCAATCATTCCATTTAAATAGAAGGTTTTCTTCTCATGTGCCTCCATTGCAGCAGGTACTCTAGCAAAAACAACCGACTCCTCATCACTTCCACATAGCTTTAGACTAGCAGTCAATGTTCCAATCACGCGCTCATCCAGCTCATTTACAATCTCTGCATCTGCACAAACAGCCGCTGACTGCTCATCTGCTCTTGACACATTAAAAGCAACACCATTCCAGACAGCATGAACCTGCTCCTCCACTACAAGATATGCCTTGCGGTAAATACCAGAGCCTGTAAACCAGCGTGAATCTGCTAAATCAGTATGGCATACACGCACAGTAATCTCATTATCAATCGCGCCAAACTGAACAAAGTCAGTAATATCATAGCTGATCTGTGTATAACCATAAGGACGCTTTCCAATGTGATAGCTGTTGCACCATATTCTACTATTTTTATAGATTCCATCAAATACAACTCTCACGCGCTTTCCCTTATATGCTTCTGGAAGTGAAAAACGCACGCGATACCAGCCAATACCGCCGCTTAAATATCCAGTTCCGCTGGAATTAGTCTGCTCAAACGGCATGTGTACTGACCAGTCATGTGGCAGCGTAACGCTAGTCCACGCACTGTCGTCGTATCCTTTGTACCATGCCTGCGGCACCTCGCCGTAGTGAAATTTCCAGTTCTCGTTCAGTGTAATATATGTTCTATCCATGATTTTTTCTCCTATTAAAAAAGGGCAGACACATTACAATGTCCGCCCCAGCTTCATCAGCCGATATCCGGCTCATCTTTTAAGGTTATTGTTCCTGGCTGTTTGCCGTCTGTCTCGAACACGACGATTTCATTTCGTCCTTCTTTTAACAGCGGTGCCGGAATATAAAGTCTTTTCTGTGGTCCGATCTCCCAGAATCGTCCCAGATTAAATCCGTTTAAGAAAATGCATCCCTTACCCCATCCTTCGAAATCGAGGAAGGTATCTCCCTTTTGGTCCACGTCAAGCGTAAAGTGATAAAATGCCGGAAGTCCCTCTGTATAGCCCTTTGTATAATCGAGCTTTTCGATGTTGTCAAGCGGCAGGCAATACTCTTCCCAGTTTAAGTGAGTGTGACCGTTGATCTGTACGTGTCCGTCGATACCTTTTCTCTGATGCTCCATTCTTGGTCCGAAGTTTACACGTCCCATGTTCTCAACAAGAATATCAAGCGGTGCACCCTTCTTAAAGGTAACTGGCTTTCCATCTTCCTTTGCAAAATCCTCTCCTGCCTTTGCCTCAGAAAGAAGCTGTCTGTCATAAAGTGTTACAAGCGGTTTCTGATCGACAAAGAGATTTGCACGATCATTTGCCTCATACAAACGGATCTTTTCAAGATTCTGCTCTTTCTCAAGCTTTGTATGGTACAAAATATATCCATAATTTTGTCCTAAACGCTCCATAGAAGTCGGGAACTTGCATTTTACAGGTGCTGAAAGATCATCAAGAGACTCAAAGAGTCCAACTCTTGCATCGTACTGTAAGGTTCCGTATGCTTTCTTCTCGATCTTTGTGCTGTATGTTACTTCCGGAATCGGTGCATACTTGCGGATAACTTCCTGATAGCGGCGATATTTCTCTGTGATATCACCAGACTCTGTAAGTACGCCATCATAATCATAGGAAGTAACATCTGGTGTCAGCTCATCATAATAATTAGATCCATTCATAAAGCCAAAGTTTGTGCCGCCCTCAAACATGTAAATATTGACATGGCCAAGCTCAAGCATCTTGTCAAGATCCTTTGTGCTCTCCTCTAAATTTCCTCTCATTGCCCCAATGGCCAAACCAGCCAACCCAGAACTCGGTACACATTAAAGGACCGCCATTTGTATACTGCTTCAATACTTCAAAGCGCTCCTCGGTGCGTGAACCAAAGTTTCCAGTCGGAAGAGCACCTTCTAAGTGACCACAGGAAAGAGACTCATGCATAGGTCCATCTGATGTAACAAGAGGTACAACAGTACCAAAATCGATCATGATCTGCTTCATTGTCTCAAGATACTCTGTGTCATCACCATAGTAGCCATACTCATTTTCTACCTGCATCATGATGACTGGTCCGCCGTAGTTTACCTGAAGCGGTGCCAAAACCTTGAACAGTTCTTTATAATAAGAACGAATATGATCTAAGAACGGCTTATAGCAGCCGCGAAGCTTCATGCCATCCTCTGCCAAAAGCCAAGCCGGCAGTCCGCCAAACTCCCATTCTGCACAGATATATGGTGATGGACGAATAATCACCCACAGACCTAACTCCTGTGCTGTTTTTACAAATTTTGCAATGTCGAGCATTCCGTCAAAATGGAACTCGCCCTTATTTGGTTCATGCATGTTCCAAGGAATGTAAGTCTCAACTGTATTGCATCCCATCGCCTTTAATTTTTCCAGACGATCCTTCCAATACTCCGGAACTACACGGAAATAGTGGATTCCACCAGAGATGATCTGAAATGGCTTGCCGTCCAGATAAAAATTGTCTTTGATCTCAAATGTATGTGTCATCATTGCTCCTCTTTCTAAATTATGTTACAAAAAAGAGCAGGATGACCAAAGGTCACCCCGCCCTTTACGCGTTTACTGACCCATTACTGTGGGTAGTTACTATTTTTATTATTCTGCGTCACCGTAAACTTCATTTAACTGCTTCTGAAGCTCTTCGATAACGATATCCATACCTGCATCCTTCAGAGCCTGCTGATACTCAGCAACGATCTCTTCTGCGGTGCCAGTGTACTTACCATATGCGATCTGCTTCATGTAGTTGGTGTTAACTTCGTTGATGTTGTTGATATAGGACTGAATATCATCAACGTTTGCAACAAACTTACCATAAGGATAATCAATTGCTGCATCTTCTAATTCTTTATACATAACATCAATCTTGTCCCAATCCTTTGTAGCGTCACGGATCTCTAACAGATCGTTACGTCCCCACCAGAAGTTAGTTGTAATACCATCAGTATCAGAATTATAGGATTCTGGAGTAATACGAAGACCTTCATCGTTTACATCCCACTGAACACCCTTCTGACCATAGTTGATCAGATCGTAGCACTCAGCATCATTTCTCAGTAAATCATAAACCATCAGAGCTCTCTCTGGGTTCTCAGAACCGTAGGAAACTGCCATTGCACCGTGAGTAATATTCAAAGCAGTAACATTCTTTTCTTCCTCGCCAAACCAGAAGAATCCAACCTCAGCACCCGGTACGTTCTCTGGAGTCTTACTTACAAGATCAGTCCAAGTCTCGGTATGATGCTGTTCAGCAGCAGTCTTGCCAAGCTTGAAGTCCTCTCTATTATCAGAAGAGGTATTGTTCAGAACGTCTGTCTTCCAAACACCCATCTCATCCCATTCCTTCATCATCTTTGCAAATTCTACAAGAGAATCGGTATCAGTATACAGTGGGCTTACAATTGTATACAGATCATCTTTTGTTCCGCCCCAGTAAGCTGCTGCTGCAAGACCATCAATTGATACGAAATCGCTATGGGAAGAAATCCAGCCGCCTGCCATTTGTGAGAACTGTGTGCCATCAGAATCCCAAGGAGTTACAACGCCAAGCTCATCCTTGTTATCGCATACATACTTAAAGTATGTTGTCATATCTTCCCAGCTGTGAACGCCATCCTCAAGACCAGCTTCCTTTGCCCAGTCAAGACGATATGCAAAACCATGATTTGTCCACTGTGCGTAATTATCCTCTGGCATCAGATAAATGTTGTCATTGTACTTACACAGATCCCAGTCTTCCTGCGGAACAGTCTCATAAGTAACTGGTGCGTACTTAGCAAGCATTTCCTCGTCTAACTCAAGGAAAGCACCATTCTTTGCGTTTGGCCATGCATCCAGCCAGTCGGTACCAGTACCAACTAAATCTACAGAACCATCCATACGAGCCAGAGTCAGGTTGTAGTTTGACAGATAATCGGTCCAACCAATGTAGTAAATCTGCAGCTCTGCGTTAACCTTCTCTGTCAGGATTGCATTCAGCTCATCTAACATTTTCTGTGTTGCATCGTTTGTCGGTGCATCACCAGTAGTCATGTAATTGATAACTACATGCTCAGATGTATCAACATCTGCCCACTTCTCTGCCCAGACATCATCATAATTTGGAACCTCGCCCGTAGTTGCCTCTGCTGCTGCGCTGCTGGACTCTTCCTCTGCTTCTGCGCTTGTAACCTCTTCTGCTGCTGCGCTGCTGGACTCTTCCTCTGCGAATGCCGGCATTGATGCGAACATTGTTCCTACCATAGATGCTGCCAATGCGGATGCAAGAAACTTCTTCTTCATATTAAAATCCTCCTTCTTTGTGCGAGTCTTCTCCTCGCTTGCTTTCTTTGTTAAGTATCTATTAATGCAGACTATCCTGCTATTAATCAAAAATCATTAGCCCTTTACGGCTCCGACGGTGATACCGCCGATAAAGTAACGCTGTACAAATGGATAAAGCAGAATAACTGGTCCAGTTGCCAAGACTGCATTTGCCATCTTAAGTCCATTTGACGGAAGATCGGACAAGTCAACATACTGACCTGCTACTGTACTCTTTAAGCTGTTTACCTTATTTACGACCTTGTACAGAGTATACTGCAATGGATAAACACTCATCTTCTCACTTAAAAACAGTGATGACTGATACCACTCATTCCAATAACCAATTGCAAGGAACAAACCGATTGTTGCAAGTGCCGGCTTTAACATTGGAAGAATCAATGCTGTGAAAATCTTCATATCACCAGCTCCATCAATCTTACCAGACTCGGTGATCTCATGAGGAATAGACTTTACAAAGTTCTTCATCAAAATGATCAGCCAAGATGACATCAGAAGCGGAAGCCATACTGCTAAGTAGTTATCCTGCAGCTTGTAGGTCTGTGTCATTAACAGGTAGTACGGAGCCAGACCTGCTGAGAACAGTGTTGTAAAATAGATGTAGAATGAGATTGCATTGCGGAATGGGAAATCCTTTCTCTGCAAAGCATATCCAGTCATGGAAATGATGCCCAGACCAACGAGTGTACCAGTTAAGGTCATCGTAATAGTCAGTCCATAAGACTTCCAGATTGCACCACCCTGAAGTACCATCTCATAAGCCTTTGTTGTAAACTGCTTCGGGAACAGCTGTGCTCCTTCTATACGGATCACTTCCTCAGCTGTAAATGAGGTTCCAATAATAATCAGGAATGGTAACACGCAAGCCAACGCATAAAGTGTAACTACTACATATCCTATTGTACGGATTATGATATCGGAGCGATCCAGCTTGATTTTCGTACCTTTTACTGTCGATTTTGCCATTTCTTTCTCCCTCCTTAGAATAATGCGTACTCAGGATCGATCTTCTTAACAGCAAAGTTGCTTGCCATAACGATACAGAATCCGATGATTGACTGATACAGACCGACTGCAGATGCTGTTGAGAAGTTAAAGTCTGTGATTGTACTTCGATATACGTATGTCTCGATAATATCCGTTGTATCATACAACAGTGAATTTGTACCAACAATGTTGTAGAACAGACCGAAGTTTCCTTTTACGATACCACCAAGTGCGAACAAAAGTAAGATAACGATTGTGCTTCGAAGACTTGGCAGAATAATGTAGCGAATCTTCTGGAAACAGTTTGCGCCGTCCACTTTTGCTGCCTCGATGATAGAAGTATCAATACCACAGATAGATGCGAAATAAACAACTGAGTTATAACCAGTTACCTGCCACAGATATACGGCAATTAAGATTGGTGGCCATACACTCTTATCGGAATACGGCTGCCATTTTTCCATACCCAGCTTTACTAAAATACCATTGATAAATCCGGTATCGTAGTTTAACAGGTTGAATACAAGGAAACCAACAAGAACCTGTGAGATGAAGTATGGAAGGAACATCAATGTCTGTGAAACCTTCTTAAAATACTTATTGTGGATCTCGTTTAACAAAACTGCCATTAACATCGCAATGATGTTTCCTAAGAAGATGAAAGCCAAGTTGTAAAGAATCGTGTTCTTTGTCAGGCCGAGGAGCTTTCCAGACTGCATTAGAAACTCAAAGTTTTTCATACCTACAAACTTGCTTCCGAAAATACCGTCTCTGTAATTGTACTTAACGAATGCCACATAGATACCTGGGAGCGGCATGTAGTTAAATGCAAAGAAGAATACGATTGCCGGTACACACATCAGTATCAGTACACGATACTTTTTAAGGTTATAGAAAAAGCCATGCTTTCTCTTGTACTGATACTGAGGTAAAGTTGATGTTTGCTTTGCCATGTTACCCTCCTTAATAATAATAAAGAATAAAATTTGAATTTCAGCCACTGCTGCGCTCGCGGTTATAAAGTTATTTTGACGCATTTATGAAACCGCTTTCATCTTTCTCATAAAAAAATAAGTTCATGACATATTATGTATATTTTCTATCAGAAAGGTGAGGTTTCATTCGTGCATTTCAACTATCCTTGCTGAAACCCTTTTCATAGCTTTATTATATATTTTTTATCTGATATGTCAACATATTTTTGCGCATTCTAACATCTTTGTAATAACTCACCAATATACAAGCCTCTTTATTGTGCATATTTTACAATTAAAATAGGAGTGAACATATGTCACTCCTTGATTTCTTGTTATACTAGCCTATTTTGCCTATTTTCAGTCTTCCTTTGACCTTATGAAACCACTTTCATATTCCTCAAAGATTTTCTTCAGGCACATGTGTGCAGGAATCTCTTACGCTAATACCAACCGGAACCATATAGTCCTCAGGGCATGTCTCGTTCTCTGATGCACGGATTGCTGCCTCTACAAGATGCTTTGCAAACTCTGTATAGTTGGCTCCTACTGATGTCAATGCTGGTGTCAATGCACCTGACAGGTACGTATTATCAAATGCTACTACTGAGATATCCTGCGGAACACGAAGTCCTTCATCGTGAATTGCCCTAAGTACACCTGCTGCCGTAAAATCGTTGATTGCCACTATTGCTGTTGGGCGATCTGGATTTTTTAAAAGCTCTTTCGTACAGTTGTAACCGCTATCATTAGAATAATCAATGGAATCAAATACGTAATCTTCACGATATACAATTCCTCTTTGCCTAAGCATTGTGCGATATCGCATACGCTTTTCCAGTGTAGACTTCGCATCCTTTCGTCCTCCAATTGTTGCAATCTTTTCATGGCCAAGACTAAATAAATAGTCCATCGCCATATCCATGCTACCGCCCTCATCAAGATGTATCTTACAATTTCTCACACCTACAGGACGATTTGTTGCTATAATTGGTGTGCTTTCCAAGATATGATTAAGCTGTTCTACATATTCTTCATCTACCGCAATTCTGTCTATTACACCGCCAACTACGATAATTGCATCCACCTGCTGCTCATACAACTTCATTAACTGTTTTTTTTCAAGCTCTGGATCACCCAACGACGTAAGCATCAAAAGCAGATAGCCTGCTTTATCTGCTGCTTTTTCACATTCTGTCGCTACCGCTGAATAGAATGGGCTGTAAATATCAGCAATCATTAGACCAATCGACCTTGTTTTTGAGTTACTAAGACCTTGTGCCAGCGCATTTGGTGTGTATCCATATTTTTGTATCACGCTTTGTACTTTTTCACGCTTTTCTTTACTGACTCTGGCGTTATTGGTCAGCACGCGCGAAACTGTTGCCGGAGATACACCAGCCTCTTTTGCGATTGTATAAATATTCGCACGCTCTTTTGCCATAAATGTACCATGCCTTTCTGTCACCCGCTGTGCAATTTTTATTCAAACTGTCCTTTGCAAGCGGTTTCAAATCTCTTTTCTTTAACTATACATGATATTTTTTTCTTTGGCAATGGAAAATTTTCCTATTTTCAAGGAAATTTGTACTCTAACAGTTCACGCGGTGTAATATTTTCGTCATCGGACCAAACAATAGCAAAACCACTGGAGATCATTCCCCAATGGTTTTTATACAAATTTATGGCTTTTATGCGTTCTTATAGCGATTGTACTCGTCTACGCAAAGAATCTTTCTTGCCAGTTCGACTTCTTCCTTGGTTGGAGTCGGTACACCTTCAAGACCATACTTGATTCCAAGCTCTTTCCATTTGAATACTCCGAGTGTATGGTATGGAAGTACATCGATACGATATACATTATTTAAGGTGCTGATGAACTCATGAAGCTTTGTCAGTGACTCTTCGTCGCTGTTGATGCCTGGTACAAGCACGTGACGTATCCAGATTGGCTTATTGATATCGGAAAGATATCTTGCCATATCAAGGATATTCTCGTTTGTCTTGCCAGTCAACGCCTTGTGCTTTTCTGGATCAATATGCTTTAAATCAAAGAGAAGCACATCGGTATTTGTCATCAGTTGCTCTAACTGTCCGAAGAATGGCTCTTCTCTCGTAAATGGCTCTCCTGCGGTGTCGATACATGTATTGATCTTTAACTTCTTTGCCTTTGCAAACAGATCGTTCATGAACTCCATCTGTAAAAGTGGCTCTCCTCCACTTACAGTGATGCCGCCCTTGTCGCCCCAATAATTTCTATAACGAACTGCCTTTTCTAAAATTTCGTCAGCTGTTAAAAGCTGTACGTCTTTCTTTGCCCATGTATCTGGATTGTGGCAATATTTACAGCGCAAATTGCAGCCATTTAAAAATACGAGATAACGAACTCCTGGTCCGTCTGCAGAACCAAAAGATTCCAAAGAATGAACAATGCCTTGAATCATAATTTTTTTCCTTTCTTGTTTTGTGAACTTCATATCTTCACGTTTACTATTATTTTGTAGTAAAACAGGCGGGAGTGCCAAAGCACCCTCCGCCTGTATTAGTTTTATAAATTTACAGCAAATCTATTCTGATTTGTTCAGATCGAAATCAATCGAGTCTGTCACTGCTCCTAATTACAGGAAGGAATGGCAAGTTCTCTTGATAACGTCGTCCTGCTGCTCCTTGGTCAGATCGATGAACTTAACTGCATAACCAGATACACGGATTGTGAAGTTAGCATACTCTGGCTTCTCCGGATGTGCCTGGCAATCCAGAAGCTTCTCAACACCAAATACGTTTACGTTCAGGTGATGAGCACCATTTGCAAAGTAGCCATCCATAGCCTGTACAAGGTTGTTTACGCGCTCTTCATCAGTGTTTCCAAGTGCACTCGGGTTGATGGTCTGGGTATTGGAAATACCATCCAGAGCCCACTCGTATGGCAGCTTAGCAACAGAGTTCAGAGATGCAAGCAGACCGTTCTTCTCAGCGCCGTAAGACGGGTTAGCACCTGGAGACAGTGGCTCACCAGCTGGACGACCATCCGGAAGAGCACCAGTAGCCTTACCATAAACTACGTTAGAAGTAATGGTCAGGATAGAGGTTGTCGGCTCAGAGTTACGATAGGTGTGACGCTTCTTGATCTTGGTCAGGAACTGTCTTAACAGCTCTACAGCGATGTCATCTGCACGATCATCATCGTTACCGTAGCGTGGGAAGTCTCCCTCGATCTCATAATCAACAACCAGACCGTCCTCATCACGTACAGTCTTAACCTTTGCGTACTTAATAGCACTTAAGGAGTCAACTGTGTGAGAGAATCCTGCGATACCAGTAGCGAATGTACGACGTACATCGGTATCGATCAGAGCCATCTCAGCTGCCTCATAGTAGTACTTGTCATGCATATACTGGATCAGGTTCAGAGTATTTACATACATTCCTGCCAGCCAATCCATCATAACGTCATACTTCTTAACAACTTCATCATAATCCAGATACTCGGAAGTGATCGGCTTGTATGCCGGACCTACCTGAACCTTTGTCTTCTCATCAACACCACCGTTGATAGCGTAAAGCAGACACTTAGCCAGGTTTGCACGAGCGCCGAAGAACTGCATTTCCTTACCGGTCTGTGTAGCGGATACACAGCAGCAGATGGAGTAGTCATCGCCCCATACAACACGCATAACATCATCATTCTCATACTGGATAGAAGATGTCTTAATGGAAACCTCTGCAGCATACTTACGGAAGTACTCTGGCAGGTTCTTGGAATACAGAACAGTCATGTTCGGTTCCGGAGCCGGTCCCATAGTCTCCAGTGTGTGCAGGATACGATAGTCGTTCTTAGTAACCATGGAACGTCCGTCTACGCCAAGACCAGCGATAGCCAGAGTAGCCCATACCGGGTCACCAGAGAACAGCTCGTTGTAAGACTGAATACGAGCGAACTTAACCATACGCAGCTTCATTACGAAGTGGTCAATGATCTCCTGAGCCTGAGTCTCGTTGATAACGCCATTATCAAGGTCTCTCTGCATATAAATATCAATGAAAGTGGATACACGTCCGATGGA